>Ga0181612_142239_pt1 | contig 32110 bp, 21 predicted proteins | sample HoacroProtozoa21_FD_119630 | JGI IMG/M metagenome (GOLD analysis project Ga0181612, IMG submission 119630) | Hoatzin crop microbial communities from Cojedes, Venezuel. Combined Assembly of Gp0051906, Gp0051904, Gp0051908 | reverse complement strand
GAGGGAGAAAAACAAAGGAAGGATTACAACTGCAGATTTCTAGAGCTTTTTTTATGTAGGAACCAGAGTAATACCTCCTCTTGGCTTTTTTTTGTTTAAAAAAAACAAAACAAAACAACACTGCCCCCTTTTCCAAAAATCATTAATTCTTTATCAGTTGCAGTAGCAACGCTGGTGTTTCCTACAGAATGTCATGCAGGGAGACACGCACACTGCATTCAGAGATCTGCATCAGAAGCTGTCTCACTAGAAAAAAAATGAACTTTAAATGATATTAGCCAGCAGAGGAGGAGAGAAAGGGTACGAAGATGCTTCAAAAGATATGTGATTAATTCTGTTCCATGCTAGAATTTTAAACCAGACTAGATTCTTCACTGCTTTAAGTAAGAATTTCTGATTTTATGTTACTGAGGAAAACCACAACATTTTCATAAATATTACTGTCCATGAAACTGAACAAAAGAAAACAGTAAGAAAAATCTTGCCAGTTTACAGAAACACTCATCTTTCAAAGCTCCCTTCTGGAAAGCTGGTGCTTTATCGTCTGACAGTCAAAGTCCCAGATATGTGAACACAATAGATGACTATTCCGTGAGATCACACAAAATTCAATGGACAAAAAAAGCTTTGAAAGATGTTTTTGATGTACAAGGACCAGCAGAGCATTCATAGCTGTGGTGGTGTGTGGTTGCAGTTCCTAAAGTAATGCCCACATGTGTTTGGGTCAAAAAAAAAAACCCCAAAACAAAAGAAAACAAAACAAAACAAAAACACCCGCAAACAAACCAGAAATCAACATTTAATGCATGTCAATATTCAGCTATGTTTAACGCTACCGTACAGAGTTGCTCGGCTGTACATTTCCCAGTGGGCCTTACCTCCTCCTCTTTAAGCTTTTGTCTCCGTTTTTCTTCAACAGCTGCTCTCTTCTGCTCCTCTCTCTGCCTCTGTTCCTCCAGTCTTCTCCATCGTTCCTCCACTTGCTTTTCATATTGAAGTTTTGCTCTTCTCTCCTTCTCCAGTATCTGCTGTTCCCTAGCAGCTTACATAGAGAAAAAGTTGCATTTCACTTTACACAAATTTTCTTCTGCTTTAAAATTATTTGATACAATGACACACTAGAGTAAAACAACAAATACAAGTACACAGGGTTTTAGTCCACTAAGATAAAAAACACAGTGCACAGAAGTGCTGGAATTCTTAGCAAATCTAAATGATTCGCTCAATAAATAAATAGGGAAGCCCTTTGTACACAAGGTGACAGTTTATGCCCCCTACCTGTGTAAAAACAGTGTACAGATTAATTAACTACTCTTTTTTGTTTATGTTTCAAATCCCTCTGTATCTTAGAGCCAAATCCTTTTTTTCAGACATAACAAATGTTCCCAGTAGGTTTTTAGGTGAATCAGCTATACACATTGAAGCAAAATCCCATGAAAGTTCTTTAAAACTATACTTCTCATTATAGGGCTGCCTTCAAAATACATGCATGAAAAATAAAACTGTTCATTAAACTTTCTACAGAGCTTTGAAAATACACTACTCTGTTCAGAATTTGGTGCTACATCATTATCCACTTCTGCCTCTCTGCATAAAATGTATTTATTTCTGTTACTGAGAGTTTGCTCAGTTGTTTATTCTGACCAGCATCATAATCATCTTCTTGAGGCATTGGCTTGTTGTTACAGAAATTCAGACTGCAACATGACACACAGGACTGTTGCTTCAGGTTTACATAAGAGAACACGTAGCAGAAGCTAACACAAAGAATCATGAGGAAAAATCCACTTCTCATGCAAGTGTGTTCCATAAAAAGCAGGACAGAGGAGTTCAATAAGCATGCCCACATACACGCAAGTCTGTAATGTCCCATACCAACACACACACAAGCAATACCAAAGAAGGAATATTCTCAACATTGTTAGGCTGAGAACTTGAAAATGAGGGAAAGCCAGAATTAACACTGCTTATACAAGAGCTAGTCCTTCATCCTGCTCACCTGTTCAGCATCAGTCTGTTTTTTCAGCTGCTGTTTCCTTGCCCAGCAAACTTTCACCCTCCAAACTCAGTGTCTTCCCATCAGTGCTAGACTCTTGCTCAGCCACCTAAACTGCCTCTTCTCAGATCAGCCTTTCTCCCCTCAGCTCTTTACCCGCAGGCTCTCTAACCACAGCCGTGGCCTTCAGTCCCTTCTAGCCCCTCTCCTTCCCCAAGTCCCTGGTTGAAAGCCAGTCTCCCCAACACTAGATCCTCTTCCAGCAGTTGCATTTCTTTCCCTTGAATACTTGATCCTTGTAAGATACTTCTTCCTCACATCCAACCCACTTTACAGAACACCTTCTACCTTCTTCTTTTTAAAAATACAGTTGATAATGTCTTCCCCTTCTGGCTTACTAGAAATCACTGTTTTTACCCCTCCTGTAGGACAGAGCAGTATGAGAGGGGTCAGTGCTGCAGGTGAGCTTGGACTCATAAGCATGAAGAATCAGACTTGTCAACAGATAGTTACAGACAGTGGAAGAGAAGTGACCAGGCGCTAACTGTTACTGACTACAAGTCATGACAAGTAGAACAGGTGAAAACAGCATGCTGGAGTTGATCACAACCAAAAATAAAGTGAGGTGTCCAGGGACTGTGCCAAGATTACGTTCTGAGTAAGCAGGTGAAACTACAGGTGAAACCTGGGACTGATTGTAGACAGAGAAGCAAACCATTCTGTCATCATGGACATATATACAATTCTTGTTCCTAAACTTCGGGATACTAAACCACTGATTAACAAGTTTTGGCTTTGATGAGAAGGTTATTCTATATTGCTGCAAAGTACCTGCTGGCTGCATAAAGATTTGTCCTTCTGGGAAACTCACTGCTTTTTTCTGTACTTCTGAAAGAAACTTGCTGCAGACAAACAGCTGCTGTGGTCAAAACCCAGAGCTACCCACTCTAGAAATGGCCTTAATCCTAAAAAAAGTACGTTTCCAGAAGCCACATGACATCTGGAGACAGGAACTGTACCCAGCACCTTTCAAATCCTCTGGGCAAACCACCCCCAGATTCTCCAGCTTTAGTTTCCCACTCATCTCCTCTTCTGCTTTTTAATCCAAGTCCTTTTCAATCTACCCATCATGCAGCCAGCAAAAAAGGGGATAATCAAGAGGACAGAAGAGATAGTCTGGACTGAGTATACCTGGAAGAGATGTAAGCTACAACACAGGCTGGTGCATGTGCCACACAGACAGAACCTCTGGGGAGACTAAGTACTAAACATCAGCACATTTTCACAGGAACTACCAAAAGAATCTGGCTCACCAAGCCCACGACATTAGAAAATGTCAAGTCACTGTTCTCAAGCCTCAGGTTTTATTTAGAAACAGTCAGTTTGTTTACTTACTGCAAGATAAACAGTATTTTCCTATGATTCTTTTCACAGGTGTCCATACTGTTTTGGTTGACACTTCCTCAAAATATAAGCCTAGCTTAAATTTTACAAAATCATAAACTACTGCCAATTCCCTCCAATGGGTATTGTCAGGTAACCTTAAGGAACAGGGCTACTCACCTTTCTTGTTATTACAAAGAAGAGTGAAATTAATTGTTCAACTTTTTTAAAAAAAAAATATATAAAGTCTGAAACAATGTTGAACAGTTAATTTCATTCATATATGTGAAATTAACTGTGCACACCCCTCCATATACAAATTTTAAAATATATATTTATATACATATAAAAATTTTGCAATTTCCTCAATATTTCCCTGGACGTATTAGTAGATTAAAAACAACTGACTATTTAAAAACCTCTGAAATCAATGCTTACGTTATTCAGGAAATGAATTAACAATTTCTTGTGAAAGATTAATCATTTAAAAACTTGCTTTATGTTGTACTTAAGAACTCCATGATTTCTTTTAATACAGCTAAAACCTAATAGGCTAAAACTGAGGCTGTGTCACCGAATCATCCTACATATTATCCTGAGTATTATTCAAGGCTTATGTGGTATTTTTAGAAATCAGAATCCTAACAGTCACTATCTTGCACATAAACATATTCAAAAGTACATAAATCAAAGAATGTGTACTTGTAACTAGAGAATATTAAATACTTGAATTATTATTTTTTATAATTTAATTTAAAAGTAGTAATATAAGCAATAAAGACTAGGAACAGACTGAACCACAATGTTTAAAATTCAGATCAGAAAAAATGTCATGTTAGTAACTTAAGCCTACTAACACGTACACATAAATAATACATACACCTCTTGCCATCTTACCAAGGTATTTCTCCCTTTCTTCTCTTCTCTCCTTTGCCAGTCTTTGTCTTTCATCAGTTTTTAGAAATCCATCAATGGCTGAAGTCACAGAGAGGGGAAAAAAAAGTGTTAAAAAAGTGATAAAACCAAAGAGGCATCCAAAAGAACTAAAAAAAAATCCATTTGAAAAATCGTATCTCCTGCATTTAAAAATCTCCAACAACAAAACAATTTTGCACTTGTGTGCTGGTGGGTCAATAAGCCGGGATTTGGGTACATATTGAGCACAGTCTCCTACCTACTGCCGAACTCCAAGCACAGTTTCTTAGCTTAAATGCCTGACTCTTCTTCTCAGAGCAAACAAGCATGCTTGTTTTAAAACCTTAAAATTTCTTGGGCAAAACCATAAGGCTGCAATTAACATGTACTCATCTTTGTTAACAACCTCATTTTAACTTTTTTGGCTAAAAAAGAAAAAGGTCGTTCAGGAAAGCAGTAAAGGTGGTACGCAGCTCTCAGTCTAATGCTACGTGGTGTCCCAGCCTTCATATTTATGGCTTAACACAGCCCCACAGCTTCCTTGCCCACCGGAAACCACGAGCACCAGCTCATTTCAACAACCTGCAATTAGCACTGGATGAGGCTACGGAGGCAGCAGCCCTCCTGCCCTCTTTTCCAGGTAGGAAACACTTTGTTTCCTCCTCGAGTTGGTATCTGAAAGCAGGTTACTTGTTTGGGAGGAGGTTGCCTAAGGCTGTTTTGTACCTGGATCCAGACAACCCAGTTCTTTGCACAGCATGAGCAACCGAAAAGCCTAATTTCAGGCGGCAGGCAGGCAGAGAGAGACACACGAGGTCCCTCGGGGTCACCTGCCTGCATGCGTGCCCTGGAAGGAGCAGCCAGACCTTAGATGGACCTTCTGCAATACCACGGGTAAGCTCACCAGCTAGTGACTTGACAGACCAGCTACAGAATGGTATCCTTTTAAAACAGCTAACCCGGCTGCCAGTGCCCTCCTCTCTCTCTTTGTTTTCAGGATCTCCCAGGGTCTTAGCAGGGCTGCAGTGCAAACAGGCACAGTGTCTCACAGCACAGTTTACATCCTTTGCAATCATTATTTGGGCTCCCTGCTGAGTTACTGAATCATAATGAAGTCCCCTTTTGCTCCAAGAACCGCAGTTGTTAATTTTGTCAGATATACATGAGTGAAAAAGTTACTTAGACTGTAACCCCGATTCTCCTCCTGAAGAGTCACACTTGCAGGCTGCTGTCCGAGGGCATCCTGTCCATGGGAGCAAAGGTTTTGCATAGCAAGTGCCTTTCTGTAAAATGCACAGCTCTGTAGGAAGGCTGAAAACCAGCCTCAGTGGTCCCTTGGGACAGGTGAAAAACTACGGTCTCAGCTGTCCCCCATTAGAATAACAGCTTGCTTTTTCCCCAGGCAGCACCTTCAAACACCATCTCCAGTTTGCCTCTGCACACACAGACAGCGACTACCTGACAGCAGCCAGGCCTCTGGAAAACTGGAGCGATTATAGCTCCCAGATGGTTACTTACAACTAGAATTTGTGGGTCAAATACATATCTATTACTGAAGACTCATTCTACTTCCATACTGGTCCGCTTCTTTGTTTGCTTAGCTGACATTTATTGTCGGATTTGACAAGCAGGGAGAAGAGGCGGCAGTGCCGTAAAGCAACCATAGCCATGGTTTGCAACTACTTTGAAGGGGCCTGCAATAAGTAGCCAACAAGGGGAATCCTGTTGCCAGCATAGTTAAATTACAGCTCCAATGGAAAGTTTTTCAGTGATCTGAACGTCAGAACAGCGTGAAACCTACAATTTAGGCTAGAAGCAGCAGAGGAGGTGAAAACAAGACTGGATCAAGCGCCCAAGGAGGAAAGACTGAGCCTGGGAGCAAGCAGAGCCTGGAGAAAAGGAAGAGGCAAGCAGAGGCAGAAGCTAAGGTCTTCTGTGGCAAGGGATATAACTCGGATGGAGACGTAGAAGCTGAAGTATGGAAACCAGGATGGGGATAAACTGGAGGGATGGGGAGAGAAACAGCAAGACAGTCCATGCCCATGGATTACGTTCACAAAATCCTGCACTGATTCTCATCACTCTCCTGCTTTCAGCACCTATTTATGAAACCCACTGGCAAAAATATGCCCCATTATGCTTGTCAGTAAGTCACAGCAAACTTCTCTCTACCTTGATTGCTTCATGAGTGCAACTGACAGAAGTCGATCTAAAAGCTCTGGCCTAGGTCGCAACTGCCATAGCTATCCCCAAATTGGTGCACAATTTTTCAGGTCGGCTTTCTCAAGACTTTCGATGCCTCAACCCCACCCAGGTAACATGAAAAGCAGATCAAGGCTGTAATGCCAGATACTTAAGAAATGAGGATGTATCAGAATTGAAGCAGTCTGTACAATTCTTATTTTGCCTCCTTTCACATATATATTATGCATTTTTTTTTCCTTTTAGGTCTCTTTGCTTATTCAATGCACAGGATGAACCTCCTCAAAAGGCAACCCAAGTTCAAAGTGATGACTGCTTCTTGCTTCATTTCTTTCTGAAACTGGAAAGTAGACAGAACTATAATCTGAAGTCTGTCTCGGAGAACAGCACTCCAGACTTGGTTACGTCACAGGTGAAACAACAAATACATGGAATCGCTGCTCATTACATGTGCAGCACATCGATGTGCATAAAACTGTGTGGAGGAAAACAGTAGACAATCTAATAAGTTCAGGCATCAAATGCACATTCATGCAGCAAGGGTAGCATTAAAACACCAAAGGCATCCTCAGTGTTAGCATTTCTTAACTCAAGCACTTGACTTCCCAAATCCGCATGCCCGCCAAAAATCAGAAATTTGCTTGCCTTCAGAGAGTAAATATAGCTTTGAAGGACAGAATAACTATTCTCTGGGTAATAATTTCTACCTTGGGATGATTTTGTAAGGCTTAAATTAGCATATTTGCTGCACATCTTCATATAATATACATTATAAACGTAATGGGCACAACAGTTACCTGTGACGAGAAATTTGATTAGTGAAAGAAATTCAGATTCTGTTTGGTAAAGCAGACTGCAAACCACAAGCCAGCACAGGCAACTCTACCAGGAAAATAACGCAAAGCCACCCCTGCTTCGCGACATGAGCTACCAGCAGAGGGCAGGACAAGGTTTCCATGAAATAGAAAACCCCACAGCAAAAAAGCTTTCACGGTGGTAAGCGACCTCAGGTTAGTATTCTGTACACTCAGCTCTACCCTGAGCCTTCCTCATACTTGCAGCTAAGCCTCTGATCCCTCGGTTAGAAAGGCGTATAGCACTAAACGAAAGGTTTAAGAGCCAGGACATAAATGCAGGTTACTTGCGTCTTCTGCCAAGCAGAGTAATGAACACAAAGAGACACTGACAGAAAATTCTCTAATAATCCTTTATTCACAGACTTGCAGAAGAATAAGGAAACTGTCCAAGTAACAACATCAAAGATTTTCCTGTGAGAAAACACACACAAACTGCTGCTACTTCAACTCCATCTCCCAGCCCTTCCCAAAAGCCCCTTTTCCAGAGTCCCCGCTCTCAAAGGCATGTGTCTAACCACTGCGCTAATTCCTTGAGATTGTGCCTCATTTTTTGACTGAAGAAGGCCAGCTGCTCCTCTGGGACTTTGTTACAACAAGCATTTCTAAAGAAAAAGAGCGTAACTTAAAAGCGGTTAAAATGTCAGCAGCAGTCCCACAGCAGTAATTTACCAGCTAATGCTGCAGGACTCTTTCGATACTTTAATGCCACTTTGAAATCAATATCCACAGAAGTAAAAACTGACATATCGATTGTTGCCTCATTTTGATGGGCAATGTATACCTATTCAGGCTGATTAAACAGTGCCAGAACACGTCCACACACACTCTGCTCCAGATACCGCTTGCGTAAGCCTCTTGACGGTTGCCCAACAAAGAGAGGAAGGTTGTCATGTCCTGATGAGACTCACGGTAAGCTCCGTCTTTTGAAATCCATATCCTGCTTCTGGTTGAGAAAATGACTACTCAAGCAGGACAATCAGGTTATTGGACCCTAAGAGTACATTTCGGAAGGATCAACCGGCTGCTCGGACACCTCCTCTCCTGAAATTTGTACCTGAGTAACCATAACCACCAGCAGGTAGGGCCTCCATTCACAGTGGGTTTTTTCTACTTTGTTGTCAAACCCATGTACACTTCTGTCCTCTATAATACCCCACAGTGTTTAGTTTCACAACGTATTTGTATACAGCAGTCAGCCAAGCCCTTGATAGCAGGCATCCAACACAGAAGGAAAGTCAGCTGGGGATGTCAGGCCAGCTCTACAGAAGTGTTCAGCATACCTAGACCTTTGGCCGTCCTACGTGACCACATTCAACACATTTAGACCTTTGCGCACTCTACATGACACTGTCCAATTTATCTAGACCTTTGCCACAGTATGTGTCATCTACACTGACGTTGCTGCCCTGCTGAAATTCCCGGTTTGGATGCAGTTCTGCCAATGGGTGACCTTGCCAAGGATGTGGCGAGGTGGCCTACAGAGCAGAGCAGACCAGGAATACCACTGCACTTACACCTACTGTTCTGTAGTAAACTCCACTGTTTCAATAACATTATCTCAACTTACAAAATCAAGGGTTTGCTCCCTAAGAACAGACTTTTCCACCTGCCACTGACTCCCTCTGGGTACTACTGAATGAATAAATGTTATATTCTTCCAGTTTTCAGTGACTGACTACACTCTGAGGGGAAAAAAAGGTATAAAAGTCCATGTGACTGGACCTGGATGACACTTTCTATTGGCAAAAGGCACTTTTTCTAAATTTTAATTATGGTATACTGCTACGAGGCTTTCAGGCAGAGTCAACATGCAAACACCACAAGCACTATGCAGTTATGTTCAACAAGATTTTGTGGATCGCCCTCTTTTTTAATAATTGTCTTTTCATTAGTTTTATTTACTTAAAAAAGCTGTTCATTGTATAGCAATCAAAAACCTAAATACAAAGAAACAGAATTTTTCCAGTTTCAGCTACTTAATTTTATGTTTGTGTTTGCCAGGCTGCACTTCAGTTATAACCCAAAAAGAAAAAAGGGTCATTTTCCATTATGTCTAATTAAAATACCAGGATGGGTATATAAAGGTGTTAAGTAGATGGAAGTCATTAAAGGCAGACTCAGCTGCCAAACACAGTGACATTTCAGATATCCCAGGCTAATTGTCTGAGGGGGGCCCTGGCAGATAGGACAGAGAAGCTGTCAGGGACCTGCACGCTCTAGTTAAACAGCTAGGACACAAAGTGTCGCTAGGTACCTGCCTTATGTTCCTGATCCCCAGCCTGAATTTTCAAATTATCTGTTTGAATCAAGAACTTCAGCTATACACCATACTTACACAAAGATTACAGTAGGAAAATATATCCTACCGGTATGTTTATTCAAGTTTAAGGTAAAATCACTTCAAAGTGCTGGCCAAATAACTTTAAAATGATACATACAGTATATGTATAGGCCATTTGGTGATCACGTATAATAACAAAAATATCCTACTGTATGGGAAGGGAAAACTTGCTAAAATAAAAAATGCAGAGCTCTTCAGTTCTGCATGAGCCCACAGACACCTAATCAGCTCCCCAGGATTGCATGTTTTATGTATAAACAGTGTGCACAGCCATAACAGTGCCCCACAGAGACTCCAGGATCATGCAGGCACAGCAGATACACCTCAAAAGCACTCGGAGAACTGATAAGATATTAGCAGAATGTTTTTACTACAAATACATTAGATAAATAATAACACTAATTAGTCATTTAGTTTACTGAGCAGATCCCTATGAGACAGCCCACCACACAGTAAACACAGCGCAGCAGCACGATGTCAATGTGTGTTCTACATTGCTGTTTTATTTGTGGGCTTCTGTAATCTCTCAGGCAGAAAGGAGTGTGGAGGCTCAGCCAGAGCCTGCCAGTCTCATTCTCCCAGATTTAACGCACACAAACATTCACAGCTGTATTTTTCAACCTACACCAGACCCCACACCCATCTGGAATCCGTAGGTAGGATCTTCCTCCCCTTCCTGCCTGTCCCTTCAGCTTCTAACTGCAGGTAATTACAAAAATTGCGCAAAAAGGGAGGTGAATTATGGAGATTCAGCCATAATTTAACCATGTGGGGGTTTTTTTGAACTTCAGTTTCTTTAGAATAAACCCTGCATCACTCATGTTTATGAAGACAGAGAGTTAAATATATAATTTCTAAGTTCAGCAGTTACTTTAAAAACTCTGTATTCCTACCTTTGTCAATACAGACCCCAATTAATGCTCTCAACTTTATGATAATTTAATAATTTTGCCTTCAAAAAGAAGTTTGTACGTATGTGAATGCATGTTATGCATGAAGAGAACTTATATTCCAGTAGATACAAAAATTTTCACCTTAAATCCTGTGTTCTGTAATCTTTTATTATTTTTTAATAGCAATTTTCATAGCAGATGGTGATATAGTTGAACACATGAATTCCATTTCATGACTATTTTCGTATTTATTGTATGACTGCAGTGAACCTGAAAACACCTTTAGCAACTTCACATGAATCTTAAATGAAAAACTATTCTCAGGCACTTTTAGAAGTAGTGTAATTTCTCTGAAAAAGTTTATCTTTGCAGCATACATGCAAACACACACATGCTGAATTAACTATGAAATGGTGGACATGGATGTCAGATTTTATATGCTGCAGAATGAAGCCTGTGCAAAGACGCCTACAGATGGTAAGCAGGGATAAAGGACAGACCTGCCTCTCCATCCCACTCCAAGGGAGTATATTATACTCCCTTTCTCTACACTAATAACACCTTCCAGGACTCTTCATTCCCAAGGGGGAGGGAGAAAGGAGACAAAAAAGAAGGGGGTTTCCTTTTGCTTATTATACATCTCTCATCCAGCAATTAGTTACCAATGGGATTATTCTTCTGCTACAAGAAAATGGACAACTATTGTTAAGTCTCATATAAAATTTTAATACAAGCGTTCATACATGTAAACATTATGTCCAGAGCCTCAGCTAACAGTTCTTGAGTGCTCTAATACTAGCTTCAAAGTAGCTACTGCTCTAGTAGCCATTGATCAAAGTGGGCACAACCCTACCACCGGCTCCAAAGCAACCTGGCAGGTAGGGACACAACCAGAGATATTCATGCCCCACTCCTGCTCTCGCTGAAGTCCCAAGCGTTTTATCTTTGCAGAATATCAGCAGAAGCAGAATTTAGCATCAAGATAGTTATATAAAAAAGTCAAGAGTTGATCAAGAATCCTGAAATTGGATGAAAGGAGAAGAAAAGTAGCAAAAAAAGAAGCCCGAAGATTCTCATTTATTTATAACTGCTGTTACCAAAACATCTAGTAATTTTTCTAATTGCAACTGATTTGAGTTATACATTTGCAGTACAATCTAAGTCTATGAACAATCTCCAGAGCTGTTTTATAAAAAAAAAACAACCCCGACATTGCACAACATTAGAATCACAATTATAAATGATTTTTAAGACTTATCCTTTAAAATAGTCTAAGCAGGGCTTTTTGGGGGCCTAGGGTTTTTTTTTCAGTGGTTGAGAAGGTTTTGGAAGGGTTAGGGTTTGGGGGTTTTGTTTTGGTTTTCAGAGTTTTTTTGCCCCCCCCACAACTTGCTTTAAAAAAAAATTTCTAGTAAACATAGTCTCAGTGTAAAAGATAATCAAATTTGAAGATGCACTTAAGATGTAGGAAAATTATGTTTTTTAAAATTGATCCAGTCACAACTTATATTATCAGAAAAAGCCCTCAAGAATATTAACCAAAAACAACAACATAGCCCTTTCCCCCTCAGCTACCTAACTACACAAGATTTATAATGAGGGATGGAACAAGAGAGGAGTGTAATCCAAAAGGAATTCATGCATTCATGACACTGTCTTGATAACGGATTCATCCTACACACACACATTGGGGGGGGGGCAGGAATCAAATCAGCAACTTAATGGAAGGAAAGACTATGCATTCTGGAATGAATAAAAAAGAGAAATAAAAACAAACACTGCTTCTAACTCACAATTAATGCTTTGAAACTAAATGGAAGCAGGGATCACCAAGGAATAACTGCAGGCACCAGCTGGAAATTATATACTAAAATAACAAGCAAACCCCAAAACCTATAAACACTACAAATGAGACATTTTTTTTCACTACAGATTTTTTTCTTCTTTCATTCACTCACTGCATATCTCCTGAATTAGCCATTGTCCCAACATGTATTTAGGATTTATGCAATTACTAACTTGCACAGACACGTTTCACTGACTTCAGCAGAACAACTTTATAAAAACAGAAAAGACAGAAATATCTTCTAAGGATTAGGAAACCCTTGCATGCCGTGCCCAAGTCTGAAAAGATGTCCCATCACTCACATACTCTCATAATAAATGGAAAATGCATTTGCTAGAAGGATACTTCCTATAAAGACTGTAAACACTGCTTGCCTAGTTCACTTCACCTCATGTCCTTTGCAAGAAAAATCCTCGCTGTAAGACAGTAAGCCTCAAGTCATAGTTATTCTGCCCAAATTATCTAAGGGAAATGTTTTAGGATCCTATACATTCGTTTCTCCATCCCAGTGAATTCAACCTGAACAACCTCATTTCAGGAACACTCCTATCAAAATGAAAGAAATTAAATTTCTTTATAACAATTTCATCTCCAAAATGAACTAGGAAAAAAGCTTTCCTTCTATAACGTAGTCTAGCACACTTCAATTCCTCATTAAAATTGCTTTTGGACTTGCAGTACACATTCATGTATCAACATCTGCTGATGTTATATATTTATTATTAGGTATTAGATAACAAGAGCTCAGTAAAAACTAGCATTTCACTGAGAGATTCAGATATTTTTAGCATCAGCAAATGAGAATGCAAGTATCCATTTCTCTGACTTCCAGCTAGCTTGTAATCCCCAAATGCACATTAAAACCCACCTCCTATTAAAGTTAATTGGCTTTGCTGGTGTATGGCACTGAGCAGTGATCTTACGCTTTGGTGGTTTTACAATTTTCACTGCTGTGTTGCACTCCCAAATGGTAGCTGAAGCGCATGAAGGTATCAGAAGCAAAGGGACAGCACAGAACTGCTTTTCCAAATGCAGGTAGCAAGAGCTTGCGTGGGAGTCTCCACAGCCACTGGCAGTCTTGCACAGCCCCCACGTGGGCAAGGACATCACCTGCAGCTGAGGCGATCCACATGTCTCCTTTCCCTGCGATTCTCTCCCACGGAAAACCAGAGCAGAGCAGCTGCAAACCTCCCATTCCAGGTAAGCTGGAGGGCAGGGGACAGCGTTTCGGGGGAGCCGCAGCAGTCTCTGTACACCCTGGCTTCCCAGGTCTCTGCCCGCCAGGCTGCAGGGCAAAGCTGAGGGCCTCCGCAGGAAAGCGACTGCGTGCAATGGGCCAGTTGGTAGGGACAAAAAGAAGTCCTAAAGTCAAACTCTTAATCAACCTCGGTGTCAAAGTACCCATACAAAAGCGTGACATGGCAAAACAACAGCTTGCTGCTGGAACAATTTCAGCCGGAAAGCATTCTTCTGGAGCCTTGAGTAAAAATGACAACACAGATCTGTCACTATATTCTCATTAACTGTCATTAAAAAAAATTTAATGATAACCCCTGATGAAATGATAAAACAAGGTTCCTATCTACAAATAAATGGCTCACACTGGGGAGACAGAGGCTTGGTGAACAAGCATTTTTGGAGGTGGCAATTTGTACAGTGTAGCACTGACCTTCAACGATCCACTGCACATGTATGTACAGGGAAGGCTCTGCAGAGTCCTTTTACTAACATTTTTTTCAGTTAAAATCTAATTAACAGAAACTGCAAGAGATACCTCTGCTTTGGGATTTCCTCAGAGTTGCAGAAAAAGTATGTTTAGAGAATCAAAAAAACGTATTTGGCTTCTAACAGTGCTTACAGAGATGCAAAGTGTTGCCAGCATACCTCTTATTTCCACAACATGCCTACATGTTTTTTCCTAGACAGTACAATCAATCTTTTAACATTACCTTCATTTTGTACTGTACCCTGTCCTCCAACATTAAGTTAGTGATGTCTGAAGATCTGGAGAAGGCTTTAGGGTATTTCTCTTTGGTTTCTCGTAGTCAGCAAAGTAAATACAGAGCATTTAACAAAAGAAAAATCCATTTGCAATTTTCCATTTATGTATCTTTCTATCAAAAAACAAAGTGTTGATTACTTACCCATCAAGTACTAACCTAAATAACTTCCACTTTGCTCTGCCCCTACCTGGTGCATCACTGACAGTGTATTATTCCACACAGAAGCAGCTGCCACATTTCAAAAGCATGTTTTCCCTGTGATCTGGCACAAGCTTCAAGAAAGAAGCAAATCTGATTAATCCAGAGGGTACACGATCAAGTGAACTTCATCTTCGGTGGACTTGACTATGATTAGGAGCGAGAATTAAAGCGTTGCTTTTACTGTGCTTCACACTAATAATATTTCCCCAGGATTTATTTACGGGAGAGGAAGAACATCCATTCTCAAAACCAAAACAATTTATTCTAGGAACATGAACAGTAAATCCTCATAGGGAGGAAACGCTGTTACAATTACATGTCTGTCTTTAACCTTTTTCCCTTGCATTTTAGTAGGTGTACTACACCAATGTATTTCATATTAATAGCGTTATGTACAGACTTACAGTTTAAACTATGTTTCTGGTCAGTTTATCAAAGTCTATTCCATACAGCTCCTGCTTTTGGATACCCCAGTCTTGGCCCACAGTTATAATTCTTAATAAATCCTATAATTTAGTGGTGGGATCTGAATATTTGCCCATTTAAATCCAGAACATGAACTTTTCCCTCTGGTACTTAGGCAGTTATTTGATCTCATTTGAGAATCTAATCCTTCTAGGTCTTCCATCAAGAGCCTAACACGTCCTTGTTGCAACTTCTGCTTAGTTTTCTAACTGTCCTTTAGCTGTCAGCTTCTGGCTCCAAGGGAACACCAAGAATGAAGCTTTCAGCGCATGCAGTTCCACCTGCAAGACACTGCTGAGACCAAGCACTGGCAGCCTCGCTGCCCCAAAGAGAACAAAAATATTGTATTTGCATACATCCTTTTGGATGAAATTAATGCATCTTTGTATGATAATTTATAACATTTTTTCTCGATTCCACTATTTAATACTAGCCACTGTGCATAGAAAATGTTAATTGTCTCTGTTAAAAACTAAACACACCCCACCCTCAAAAGACAAGGCTCCAAAAGCAAGAACCTCATTCAACTCTTATCTTTGAACCATGTTAAAGGGTCTGAATTACTTAGAGCTTCTAGATGTCTAGGAAATATCTCAAAGCAGAGATTGTCTTAACACTGACAGAGGCAACCTAATTCACATATGGGGCTGCTGCACCTTGTTGGAATCCAAGACTGTGAAGGGACAATGAGACATCAGCACAGCTGTAACACTGAGATACACTGGGTCTCGCCCACCTTGCCTCAATCCTGCTTCGCTCCGATGGAAAGACAATGCTTGCACATTGTGGAAAGAGAGAAAAGGCATTAGAACTAGTAAGTTAGTACTTGGAAGAGTATTTTTCAAGGGAAGAGGACAGTATGCAGATGGACCAAGACACAAATAAGGCTGATCATTTCTGCATCCCTTGAAATAGTTGTGTGAACCTATGTACTTAAGTAGTGTTTAGGTGGATTTTCAGCTACTTTAAGTGTTTTAAAGATTAAGTCTGCCTTTTTACCACTGCAAAAAGATAAATCTTTGTTTAATCTGTAATTTCTCAGAGGATTATTCACTGAGTTCCCACTGTAAGTTGTCTTATTTGTTTATGCAAATTCAGAACACAAATCACATCATACATGGAGCTCAAGCTGCAGAATAAACAAGGTATTTTACCAAATCACTTTTCTACACAGGAGAGATGAGTGGATTGTGCATCCAGTGATTTTTTTCAAGTCTCAAGAAGAGGAAGGGTGTATTTTCCCAGGGTAAGAATCTGAAGCTTTTATGAAGATTTACAAAAATCTGTAAAACTAAAGGATAAAACAGAAGTTAAAGCTGCCTGTACAAAGTGACTAAGCTGTATGCAAAGTGCTTAAATGATATGCAAAGACGAGCACAAACCCCGAATCCAGGATTCACAGCACACTTAAACCAACAGAAAAAAGCCAATTAAAACATAGCGGGTCACTAAGCTTTGCAGTAAGTATTGCATAGCACAGAGATCAGGTCCCGTATTCAGTATTTTCTGTCAAAGTTCATCTAAACTTCAGCAGTGATGCACAGCAAAACTACACAGGATGAAGGGAGACTCCAGCTTGCACAGGTATCTCCCACCGGCTTTTGTGACCTTCATGGCCCAAAGAGAAAGGAGTCAAGAGATGTGTTTAAGTCAATAATGTGCAATTTTCACTGCCATGACAGGAGACAGCGTCTGCCCTAGCTCAGGGGAAGCCTGCGCGGGAGCGCGTGCAGCAGGCACCGCAGGTGGCACTCGGCTGGTCTTTCCCTCACCACAATCATTTTGCAGTCTTTAGACACACACGGGCACTTGCACGCATACTCGCATTCTACAGGCACGGTGTTTTTCTTTTGACTGTTACCTGAATTCATTTCAGACACCAGAGACACTGGCCCAAACCATTATTTTTTATGAAAATACAAATACTTAAAGAATGACGTTTCTTGCAGTATTCCTGCTGATCCTTCAACCGTCTGGAGAAGACTGCCTTGCTTCAGAACAAAGTCCTATACCAGCATGTAAGTGCTACAGTTAGTGATTCAACATCAGCATCCAGATACTTTTAAAACACTATACAAAACCAGCAGAAATTAATTTAAAACGTTTTAACAAAAATAACATGGTTTATATTTGTCCAAAATTACAAACCTCTATTAAAAGGCTTGTATGGCTCTTCCATCACAGTATAAGAAAAGCTATCGGTTTGGCTTAAAGGCAAAAATTGTTTATTATTTTTCTCCTTATGCCTCTGTATACAACCCTGGGAATGAAACAGAAATGCTGCTAGTTCTTGCACCTGAATTTGTAGCACTTTACACAGCAAATTTCTGTTCTCATTTGTATGTAAGGGCAGAGCCGGAAATCTGGCCCACAGAATCTTATTTTTCTGGTACCTCAAATTCTTCAAACCAATAACTTGGAAGAAAACCCTATGGGGAACTAAAAAGCCTCATTTCCTACAGGGCTGTGCCTAGACACCAGATTCTCTTGTATCTATCAAGATGCAAGTTTCTGCTGAAGTGCTCTTGGAGGTCGGGGCATTCACAATCAACTCCCTCCTGAGAGCGGTGAATTTTATGGCATGTAACACAGGGTGAGCTTGTACTGCATCCTGTGGCCTCACCTGTTTTTACCATCTTTGCAGGAATATAGCACCCTGTAGACGGTAACTTCTGTCAAATTTGGTTGAAGTTGACTGACGGCTTCAACAGCTAATTACCGGGGAGAAGAAAGGAGGACAGACAGACGAACACGATCCTCTATGCTTCATTTCTTTTGGAAGAAATACAGACAACTAAATTCTTGAAATTACAGCCAGACACTGAAAACCCATATCAAAGTCCTTATTCATTTGCTTGCCTTGAGAAATACAGCATATTCAGTGTATGATGACCCTACATCATTAAGGGTTTTCTATCTTCAAGGCCCCAGCTACTCACAACAGGATGGCCTCGGGAAAAAAAGAAAGCTCACAACAACTTTAGAAAATCTATAAAAAATTGTGGAACTTGCTGAAAACAAATACAGAAATCTGCATGGTATCTTTTTTAATAACCTAATAGTTCAGAGAAAAATCAATACATCTTCTGCACATTATTTTCTGAGTAACTCACATAGAATAAAGGCAACCAAGAAAAATGAGAGGACATAGATTAGCCTAAACCCACACATTTAAAAACACATGGTTTAAATGTTTTAGGAAACCACCATATGACGTTACGCTGCACTGATTTTCAGAGCATCTAATTAATTGCCCAACATTTAAACTGACAGGCTTAAAGAAAGACAGAGACAACATATAAAATGAGCACTCTAAGAGGAGCTTAATCAGTGTCATGACTAAAACTGCCATGATAAACTGACCAACAATAACGGAAGAATAATTTTCAGTGGTAATTTATTTTAGGTTATTTATAAAAAGCAGAATGAGAAACTGAGTGCTTGCAGTTTATCAAAACAGCACTGTTCAACTAAAAAGCTGATGATAACAGATGATCTTGAAGAAATTATTTGCACAGAACATTATAAGCTCTAAAAGGAAACAAAGATAATTATTTGCATAAGTGAACAGCAGCATAAATGTACTAAGGTTGACGATGATCACTGAATTCACACTTACAATCTTCTGTGGGAAATGCCACACTGAATAAACCAAATCTAATTACGCAGATTTTTGTTTTTGCATACAGATTTATTCAATGCTACAACACAGTCTAGTAACACATGGTGTGGATGCGTACACTGGGATAAAAAGAAAGCTCTTCAGTAGAGACAAATGGATGGTGAATGTGAGAAATTCAAGGTCACATACGCTTGGCAGGCAATACTTTGTTTTAATCGATTCTGAAAACACTTGAATGATGATTTTGGAATTAAATTATCTGTTTATAATACAATGTAATTGTACATTTTAGAAGATGAAGGCCAGTTAGCTTAATTTCTTCTAATGTGTGTTTAGACTTTGCAAGTGTACTGTTAGCCTGTACATGAATTAGGTGACATTTTCTAGTTAAAATTTACTTTTTAATTTTCTCTTGTTCATTGTTCCTCCATCTCCCCCTTTTCTGACGCGTCTCAATTGTGGTTTTAATAAAACAATTTATTGGTAAGAAATTTAACCTGACTGACCTTGCAAACAAAATAAACGTAGCTTTATTTGGCACCAGAATGCAGGTGCTTAGTCAAAAGCTTATAACTCAGTGTCCACTTTGCACCACAGAAGATAGCAAAATAATCCTGTTTTAATTCTTACTTGTGTGTCATCATCTTTTTCTGCCCCAATGTCAACACTAAATCCCAAACTATGTTCTTTCCTACGTGATTATTTTCCTTTTCATGCCACGAAACCAGTAAGATAGAGAGATCTAGTTTTATGTAGTACTTCAGTTATGACATTTGTACCAATAAAACTTGCTGTACAGTCATTCCATAGGTAAGTATCTATTTACAATTCATTTCTTGTCTTTGCCCTTAATGTCTCACCGGGGCGTCTACCGAGACAACCAGACTGTCCACCTCGCCCAAGCTGCCAGAACTTACATTACAGCTGCAGAGTAGAAACAGACAAAACTTTCCTCATTCAAAGAACATTTTCAATTATTTAAAATAATTCCTATTCTTGACCCTACAAAACTAAAGAGGGTAGATTTAGCCTTGATACAACAAAGAAGTTATCATAGCAAATGACGGTGGTGAGGCACTAAAACGGGTTGCCCAGAGAGTGGTAGATGCCCCCTCCCTGGAAACATTCAAGGTCAGGCTGGATGGGGCTCTGAGCACCCTGGTCTAGTTGAAGATGTCCCTGCTCACTGAAGGGGGCTTGGGCTAGATGGCCTTTAACAGTCCCTTCCAACCCAGAATATTCTGTGATTTTTCACCACACTAAAAGGAAGCAACAAAACCCCCAGTAACAGGGTGCTATCCTACTAGTCCATCTGCTAGATTACAGCTGAGTAAAACAGTAGTTCTGTCAACAGCAAATAGCCTAGCAGGTTTCAGACATTTTTAAACACAGATGTCTCCTCTAGCCCAACTTTTACGTGAATCTGAGTACAACAAAACACCCTTTGTAGAGATTTTTGGTTTTTTTTAAATAGAGGCTTAGAAAGTGTGAAGTACTTTTGACAAAAAGTGTTCAAAATTGGTATTATTACATTCTTCTATTTCTATCTTAATAAGCCACACATGCCCACTACCCAAGCCTATGATCATGCTGGGCCAAATACTTTATATATAAAAGATGTTCATAAATAAACGATTCTGTTAATATGCAGAAATGGCTGCTGGTGCACAAGTAACCAGAAGCCAGCAAAGCATCCATTTGCTCCCTGCACAGGGGCCACCAGCTGCTAACAGAAGGGAAGGAAAAGATGTTTTGCACTATAATACACACCACAAGAAACCAGCAGCCACTCCTGCATGATGAGCGAGAAGTGATCAGATAAAGATGACTTGAGGGGAAAGAAAACATTAGATACCTAGTCCAGCAATGTTTTGGGTTTTCCACCCCCCTCCTTCTACTAACCTCTCTTCTTTCTAAGTTTCAGGACGTACTGCCCATGAACATTTCAACATTTCCACTAAAGGCTGGAGTGTCAACTGGAGTCACCAGGTTGAGTGCTGAAATAGAAGTATTTTTATTTTGCCACCTTAAAAAGCAAGTCTTAGGAGGAAGAGTGTCTCAAGCACACACTTGCTGAACAGCAGACTCCTACTCTATGTAAACCATCAGGGCAGTTTTAGCTAAAAGATCAGGGCTACTTCCCTATTAAATCCCACAGCTCAAAAAGTCCAAGGTGATGTGTCTATCAAAGCCCAGTTAAAGAAGGTCCACATATTTAAAAAAAAAAAAAACAAAAAACAAAACCAAGACAACCCCATACCTGCACACAACACAACTACAGCAAGTTCTGAAATTGATAAAGGTAGACCCATGAGGAAACTTCTAAAGTTTCAGTTTGAAAATACAAAGTATTCAAGATGAAAGTGAAATCAGCCTGTTTTACAAACAACTTTAATTATTAATACCATGTAGATCTAGCCAGATGGGAGACAATATCCTGCATAGTGCAGCTGAGAAAAACAACAGCAGGGAAATAAAAATCATTCTTCTTTTCAACTGTCATACCATAGACAGTGCTAAAAGTTATTTTCAGAAAACATTCTGCAGAGTTTTTTTTGAAATAAAAAGTAAATTGCAACTTCCTAAGAAGTTTTGCTCGTTATCAGCCACTGCAGCAGAGTGAAGCCACAATGATTCCCTTCTTCACGTTGAAGAGCTCAAGGATGTTTTCGACAACTGCTTACCATGATAATCTCAAAGACAACATTTCCTAAACATCGTTTGAAGAGATCATATCCGTTTCCCTCCTCCCAGGAATATAAGCAGTGTATGTATATAGGCCATTCAGTTCCACTCTCAAAATCACTTTTGACAACGACACCTCCAGCTAGTGATATCAGCAACTGAGCTTCCTTCCCCTCACTTCAAGTGGATGCAGGCTTTTTCTAAGCACTTACCATCTTTTAGCCCTATGAAAAAATTAATAGGTCAATTACCATGATTTATAAAAAGCTAACTTCTACAGAAGAATCAGTAAGTAGTGCTCTGTAACTATGGTCTTTCTAGACAAAAATATATATACTTTACACAGTGAGCACATCATTATTTCAAGATTACTTTTCTCACTGGCAAAGAGTTCTGTTGGAAGTGTTATCTATTACATGAACAGCCAAAGACTGGATTATCTCTTACATTTATTTTTCGTCTCAGCCATTTTAGATTGATTTATGAGATTAAGAGTAGACAGTAAGATTTAGAAAAAGATTTTATTTACGCATGTGTAGCTAGATGTATTCCCCCCACATACATATATATGGTAGAAGGGGTGAGGACAGAAACTGAAAAAGAAATATAGAAACATGTTCCAGTTTTCACAAGCAGAGTGATAAAAAGCAGCACTGTGTGAACATTTATCTTTTAAAATACCTCGTGTTTGTTTATTCACTGGAGATCACATGGCAGTCTTCTTGAACTTTCCTGCCCTTAACACTATTTCCAAGCCAGGATGCTCATTATTTTATACAGTTCTCTGAAAGATCAACAGAAAAACCACTGCCACAACCTGAACGTGCAAGGCAGACCAGGAACGACCACTTCAAACCTCCTTCCCCAGCACAGCAGTGCCCTAGCAGCATCCCCCCACCAGACTGGGATTTGCTGGAATGGGCAGCACTGAGCATGTTACTGCTACTTTAAGAATTTTGTGGTGTAAAGAACAATACACACGTTAAGCTTCAGTGGTGGCGAGTGTTACCCAGTGTTCATTTTTAGATTTTATTTAGAAAAAAAAAAAAGTTGTATTTATATACACCTGAGAAATATGGGTATTTATATAACGCCGCTGAGACAACGCTTCAGTGTTATCAGGATCATTACCTGTTTCCACTTTAGTGGAATTTGGCTGCAGAGAGTACCGGTATCCTGAGCTCTGTTGTTTCTCATTTTATGCAGTTTTCCTCACTCTTTTCATTAAAAAGAGAACAAGAAACAGATAAAGGAGTTTTGTCCCTGCCCTCCCCCGCCACCTTCTTTTTTGAATTCAAGTTCCACCAAACACAATGCCCTGCCTATGCACATATGGCTCTTCTCTGGCATGCTCCATACCTCCCCATGTCTCAGCATAAATCCATGCAAGCTCTTCCCTCTCCTCAAAGCCTTAGACCTCAAACAAAAAGCCTTCTGTCATGTCCAACGCACCTCATTCCTGCATCCCTGCAGCTTCCAGCACAACTGCCCTCCATCCCACCAACATCATCTTCTCCCCTGGCTTGCCAACTGCCCTGGGAAGCCCTCGAGGCACCGCCTGGGCCCACCCAACTTCCTTGGCAGTGCGAGTGCCGACGGCCCCTCTCCTGCTGTCAGGGGCAGCTGGCACGCCCCAGCACACTAGCTGCAAGCAAACCCGCGTGCCCCACGCCACGTATGCACACTGTTTTGGGGAGCTTGAGAAGTCTTCAGCGAGAAAACGGGCATCCTTCCTCAGGACCACGAAACGAGGTCTCTCCCTGGCACCCAGCCCCCTCATTCGCAGCAGAAGGTGGTTTGGACACTTCCATGGGCTTTGCCGGCCACAGCACCCCCCCTACCTCAGCCTGCTCCAGTGAGCCCAGCCTGGCCTGCCAGCCACACCGCGGGTGCTCCTGGCCACACAGAGAAACCATGTAACACGGGCTTTCCTTTAAAAAAATAAATAAATAAAAATCACACATGAGGTCTTAACTCCATAACTTCAGTTTTGGTACTGCGAATACATTTGTCACTTTCTAAAGTTTGTTCTCTGGCTGCAGCGTGGATGGAAGAGGCACAACGAAGAGGTGGGTGCTGGTCTCCTCCTGGAGCTACGGACAGAGGCCAGTGGCCAGGTCCTGCAGCATCGCAAGCATGAGGGAGCAGCCCAGCCAAGCGCGTCGGAATAATCAGAGGCAATTCTGCAAATTACAGGAAGTCCAGTTCTCTCGTATTTTGGCGAAATTGTAACACAACAGAAAAACACACTGCCCTTTTTTTTTTTTTTTGATCATTATTAAGGCAGGTCAGACTTCAAATCAGAGCAGGAAAGAGCATTTGTTTCCTTACAGCAGCTGACTGGACTGGTACTTTTGTCAGTGTCACTTAAAAGAGAGTTGCAAGGTTATAAAGCATCATTTCCTCCAATGTAACTTACAGTAAGAGTTCCTCCAGTTTCCAATAGAAGAAAAAAGAGAATCAATGCAAACCAAATTAATTTTATGTTATTAAAATATAAGCATTTCAAAGCTTACATCTTATAGAACTTCATCTAGGTGCTCTCTGACAAGAAATCAGAAACACGTTTTGTACTCAACTCACTGGGAAAACAAGTCTATTTTTCTTTTTGAACCAAGTTAGTCCAGAAATATTTAATGAAAAAAATTATATTCCAGTTCTTAATCAGTATCAAGATGTCAATATACAGCTGTCAGTACTAATAATAAAATATTCAATAAAAATAGCTTAAATTTAGAGATAGCATATATAAATCCTCTAGTGACAACCTATTCCTCTCACCATAAGTTTAAAAACTACTCCAGCTTTCCACTTGCTTTCCTCTGATTTTTTTCAAACTATGTATCTTTCCTGCATGATTATTCATCTTCTCTACGTTACCATCCCATGATCTTCCCCATCATCCAAACTTTACTAATCAGCTTCAAAATTAAAACCTAAAGTGATCTTAAATCATAGAGAGCTTTTTAGAAACCGCCTGGTGAATTTTATGTCCTGAAATTCTAAGCAACATGATTTCCTATACAAAAAGTATACAGCAATATTTCAATATCACAATTCCACAAAGTCAAGTTCTATCTGATTCTAAAATACATGTATACTTCCATTTTTAAACTTTCATCTTCTGTCTTAATCAAAATGTATATAGGAGGATACTTGAAGGAACACTAAGTCGGTATGGCAAATTGATTTCAATAAATAGTTCTCCTATGGCATAATGGCTAAAGCTATTAAAGACAGAATATTAATAACATCTCTGCAAGATCAGTTGCAATAGTTCGGCAAAAGGGAATGTGGCAATCAGAAGAACAAGCGAAATTTAACTTGAAGTGTTTCCTGCAAGCCTTGCCTTACACTTCAGATGTATATAAGCATTGATATTTAACTACTTACAGTTCAAGAAATGTGTAAAAATACAGTTAAAATTTGAAAGCAACGTAAGTACACCAAAACCACCTTCAGGCTTTGCTTTAATGTTAGTTTTTACAAAGTACTTCAAATTAGTTCCTATACTTAACTTCTGTTTAATGTTAGGGTTGTGTGTATGTTATCTTGGTAAGTATTTGGCATACGTGAACATCCTTGTAATGACCTGACCCAAACCGTAACAACGTCCCTAAGTTTTTATCTAAAAGGATTCAAGGATCTGAGTGCATGATTAAGTCCTTCCACAGCGGTATGTGTCTGATATACGCAGATGCTGTACTGGGCATCCTTTTTGTTATGACTAAAGCTGGCTTAACTTGTGGCACTACTCAGAATTCTAATTCCATCTGTTTTTATGTCTTCCATGAGAGACAGAAAGGTGCAGATGACAGATTTTTTTTTTTTGAAGTGCAAGAACTGTAACCTCACCTTCAAATGAATCCTCCCAAGTTTGTTCATTGCCTCCACTGACAGAAGAATTCTCAGCTTGTTTCCACTTACAAAATCATTAATTCCAATACGTTTTCTTTCTGAAGTGTTCAGTGTATTTCTTTTAATAGAAAAATCACTGATAACAATTTCTAGTATAAATAGAAGAGATGACATCATTCAGAAATACTTGAACAGTAACAAACCAGCACATTTATAACTAAAAAATACCAGCAAATCAACTCACTTTCTCATCCTTAGCTAAAGCTGTTTTGGCTTGACAGTCTCTGAACTCCCTTTAAAGAACATTTCTTCTCTTTTTCACCCCACACATACTTGTCTGCAGACACATTTTATTCCATAAAGATACCATTTCTGAGTTCTCAGACAAATCTGTCTGCTACCTTTTAAACAACAACATCATGTCACACTACACAGACAAAACAACCACAATTTCTGGCTCATACACCACTTGCCAAAGGAAGTCTTTGGGTACCACAGCCACTTCAATGCAATGCTCCGAAACTGAGGGCGACAGGCTTGCCCCAGTACAAAAGCTTTGTAGAAATGTAAAAAAACTTCCCACTGATAAATGGAAGCGGGAGAGGGGAACGGCTCCGGGTCCTCGCGGGCAGGCTGCGGGCGCTGCAGGCTCTTCTTGTCAGCTGTGAGAACTAAGTGAGCAGAACAATTTAGCAAGCTTATTACCGGTTCAGCAAGCAAAAAGAGCTAGCACACACGCAGCAGAGGCCCAAGTTACAAGCCAATTAAAAGCTTTACATTATCGCACCACCTCACTGCAAACAATACGAAGGAACACAGTCAACTTCGCCGATCTGCTCCCCCTTTGTAAATAAGACCAGACCAAAACTAAAAAAACCCCAAAAAAACTGACAACAAAAGACTCCATACAGTCACTAGTCCTGCAGCCATCATTTCGACACAAGAGGACACCCCTGAGCACCTGTATGCAAAACACACACTGTTTTTATTTAGTGAATATTGTGATTACCTTAATGTAGCTAATTTGAGGTGAGCTTGTACACAGTCCTTTAAAAAGAAAATTGCCTCTTTGCTAAGGAATGTTTTCATAGCACCAAATAGCCAATTTCTGAGCAAATTCCCCTTTGCAGTGAGTAGTACTAGGCTCTCATCTATTATACATAGTGATAGCAGAAGAGATCATTTGGATGCTACTGCTTCTACACTACAGTAGCTCTGAACTGCGTAACAAAAATAACTAACATACTTAGGGCATTATTATCCTATGGCAATAAGGCAATCAAAACCATGCATGTTTAAGTAGTGATAATCAGCATAGCTATATATCTGGTTAGAACCATAGCAGGGTGAGAAACAACTGCACTGCTTTCATTCCACGGGGATCCAAGCCAGTGGAGAGGAATTGGGCCAGCTTACAGCAGCTGAGCAAGATGGTATTTTTGATAACTGCCTTCTGGTGCTCAGAACCTAATTCTTGTACAAAAATACCTGTTTTTTTGCAAATGGAAGGGATCTTCAATTTAGTATATATGCCTCAGTCAACAGGCTTCAGGAAGTATGGATCACACCTATTTCTTTCACAAGGTGTGGGATACCAATTTGGGCAACAGAAGCTTGCGTCAGACTTCATAATTATTAAAATCTATTACCAGGTTGATCAAAAAAACCAACAAACCCACCAGCAAGTGTCCTCCAATTCTTCCATTATTCATTAAATCAGAAATAGGCAGCTCGACATACGGCATTCAAGCTGTTACGAAATTCACTTATTTGTAAATGACAAATGAAACGCCTTCTCAGTGTAACAGCTTTTCCTGGGGAGTCAATTTATTTAAAAGAAATTAAGACATTACCATACCAAGACATAATTATGGGATTTTATACGTAATTACAACCTGAAGTATCACAGCTATGCTTTTAGACTTCTACAGTAAAAAAGACATGAATTGTTACATTGTAGACTCCCTCAGATTTGCGTCCGGGAGTGAGGGGGTCTATATATCGCACAGCTATATGCTTTGAACCTGCGATGGATACATGCAGCAAGATTCCCCCTACCACGGTGAGGGCTCAATATACTCTATTGGCAGTATGCATCCACACCGCAAGACTGCTTGGCGCCCCAGAAATACAGAACAGAACGAGACACCAGAGTCCCTATGGACAAAGTTTACGAATCTTAAACCCCCTATGATTTAGTATTTCAACATCAAGGCGATGAGTGTTCTATAGATATCTGATGTAGATTACTCACCCAGCAAGTCTGTCACACACTTAAGCGTGGTATTTGAAAATACTCTTTTTTCTCCAATTTTTTTTTAAGGCTTATCAAGAAAATTTTCATCCTACTCACTGTACCGAAATAGCTTGAAGTAGAAATATTTGGCCTCAGGAAAAGAATTACTAAATTGTGTGTGTGCGTAGGTACATGCAATCTGGGAACTCCAGACTATGCGTAACCAAAACAGCTCAAGCCTACAAGCAGCAGATCCTATTTGGGGATTTCTGTCTTACCTTTGCACCCAGGCACAGCGGATCACGTGCCTTCTCTGCCCACCCTGCAAAGGCGACCATACACTGGCTTGGCAAGGCAGAGAGCAGCAGGAGGGCCACTCCATGGGAGAAAGCCGAAGGAGTGCTTCAAAGGCAGGACACCCCCAGCAGCACATCCAGCCCCGCAGCACTTCTGTGCCGTCGCCTCTCCCATGCCGTGACCGGCAAATCTAATACAGGGGTTTGGCAGATGACAGCTGAAGCAGGCAGCTATGTCTGACATACAGCAACGGAGGTGACAGCATAGCTCTTTAAAGCTGAGGTGGGTGTTGACCTGCCTAAATTAGGGAATTTCATACCTAAGCCACACAACTCGACAGGACCGACTTGTTTAATGCTTGAATTTACTGTAAATACAATACTACACCTGAGCATGACAACTAGGTTCTTTCAAACTATCAAAATCTGTTGTGGTATTTCAACTTCACCAATCTAAATATATATCCTTGCTCAAGAACCTCATCGGTTAAATCAAAATCAAAGGCTCAGATGGCTCTACAAGGCAAGGAGGAGGGGCTTTTATCTGGGGCAACTGAGACCCTTTTTATTTTACACGTTTATCTTATTTGTAAGCATAATGCTAGTGAGTTTGAGAACACTGAGGAGCATAATAGTAAAGCATACAGTAGCATCCTCCATCATCTGCACACACACAACACAGACCAGCTAAATATTTTGGCATATGGAATCTAGATAAGAAAAGAGCGTCACTTTAATAGTCTCCAGAGGCAAAAAAAGCTTTTAAAAAGAAAAACAGAAGCAAACAGTGTACGTGGGAAGATGAAGTTAAGGCATTATGAAGGTTTAACAACATGCTCTTAAAAATCTAGTTTTTATTCTCTGCAATCACTCAAGCCCTAGTTCAACAGCCCTGCTTTACAAAGCCAGTCAATCTTTTAGAGTAACACAGTGAAAATTCCCTTAATGTGCACATCCCAGAGCCCTAGAGTGGCTCAGAGCACTGTGCCCCTTCTTAAGGGTCAAAACTTCAGTTCTTGGAAATTGCTGTACTTTTAACTGTGTTGTTAACAGCAATTCTTTGGTAGCTCAAAAAAAAGAAGAGCTCAAGAAATAGTCTGCAGCATCATGAGATAAGCTGGACTTCTAACAGACAGAGCAGACTGTGCAGTGCTAGACTAAGGTTAGTCAAAACAGGCATAATCGCCAAGCTCGGGAAACCAGGGCTGGGCAGAAGGCTCGCCCAGGGCTGCGCAGTGAGACAAACGGGATACACCATGAGGAGGGTGCAAAATTCTATTGTCCGGGACGTGGCAAAGCAGGGGAGGGATCCCCCTTTCTCCTTATCTTGCCTGCACAGGCATTCACAAAACAAGCAAGAAATGCAGTCAGGGATGCCAGAATTTTAGACTATGTTTTCCAATCCCATCTAACTGACAGAAGAAGTAGAAGCTAACCTCTGTACATCACAGGGACATTAGGAGGAAAAAAACAAATGTCCCTCTAATAGACACACAAGAACAAGATTTCACTAAGAAATTGCTTCAAACAGTTAAAAATTTAAAGAGAGTAAACAGATTTGCAGCACAGCATGCTCTTGACTTGAACTTCAAACCAACGGAGCCAAGCACAGAAACAACATGCATGGCTTGCTTTCCTTTACAGAGACCAGTTCTGGACAACTAGGACAGAGTTGTGCTACAGTAGCACAGAGAGGAGATAAAGATGTGGTTATTTTGAATAAGGTGAAAAAGAAGCAAATACTATACTGTGATTGCATTCCTGAAGGTGACAACTTAGAGACAGAGGTAGAAAAAGCGTATTAGGCCACGTATGCAAATTTACATTCAGGAAACAGATGTGGAAAAAAAAAATCAGGAATGGAAAATGAAAATATTTGGTGGTGTTAAGTATTCAGTACACTAGCTCCACTTACCTTTGAACTTCATAAGAACTGGCCCACTCACAGTGAAAACCATGATATTTGAATCCCATCAGAAACACCATTTGCCTTATTTATAAAGCAAACACAGCAAGAACAGCCTTCTAAAGGACAAAAGGTGCCAAGAACTCTGACTTGTCTCTGGGAGCAGAGTTTTGTTGTGTTAATACCACTACATACAACAAGATCAACTGACAATCTAGAGGACAAATTACATGCTTCTCTGCTCAGGAGCATGAGACAACATACGTTCTAGAAACAGCATTACTGTAGATGTTTTGAGATTGACTATTAATAACAACAACATCATCATCTTCAAAGATCAAACAATTTCCTAGCTTCTGAAAAAAAAAAAGTTGTTTAGATTCCTATCTTTATTAAACCACTCTAGGATTTTAAAGGACAACTTAAGAAGTCCCTTTGAACATAAACTAATATGAAAGAAATTATTTTGCTATGGAGGATTACATTTATATCTGATTAAAATAGAAAATACTGAATCAAGTAAAAGAGAAGACTGTCTATATAACTAAATTTTCATTCTCAAAATCACTCCTAGTTTTAACAGAGAATTGAAAATCTCTGCAAGTCTACACTATGGTTATATATTTATGAAATTGGATGGTTAATCTGTACTAAGAAAAAAAGCACAAAAAGCACAGTAGACCTGTAGATTTTACAGGAGACAGTAGGCTTGACAAAGTTTTCCTTGCTGCGTATATTCTGCATAAAGTTACATTTCAAATAGATTTGGGACCTCACAGTGCAAATAATGGCTAAAGGCATTTATAAATGGTTTATCTTCTCACATATGCCAAATTCTGTATCAAGCTGAAGTTTTTTTAATTATTTGACATTATCACCAATAATTCTAACACAAATAATAGAATTATTTCCTAAATGTTACGTGTAATTTATTTTTAGAGAGAAACTATCACAAACCCTTAAATAGTGACTTTCAAAAAGGTTTCTGCTCACTTGCACATATTGCATAGAAAATCTCCACAGGTAACCAGCCCCTGAATGATCACTAATACCACTCAGAATAAAAGGCTGTTCACATATACATGTAACAGCAACAACTCTGTGAAGACACAGGGATGAAGCACGTGCAGGGGGTCCTGGCCGAGCCCACCCTGACAAGCAGCTTAGGGACTTTCTGTGGGGAAGGCAGTCACCACCATGTTTGATACACCGCGCAGGTCCATCCTCCACAAACTGGCCTTCCTCCAAGACCGCCTTCCCTAGCATTACCAGCTAATTCACAACACCTCATTGTTTATACTTGCCTCCCACAGACATTACTCCCCATATACATTTGTACCAATGGATGCTGAATTTTATCTGCCATTTACTGCTCAGTCACTTGGTACTAGTTTTTCTAATAAACTTTTGTAAGTCGCTACTCTTTACATGACTTCTTAACAACTTATCAACAGAAAAAACCCATCTCAGTATTTGCATATTTTCCCACACCAATTATGAATTTACCAGACAGTAAAGAGCTTTCAAGAGGTTTAGGGTCTTTGATTCAGGCTCCTACAAATACCTTTTAGAGAACCCAAGAATACTCCTTCTTCCGGATCACTCCACCCTGCGTATTTGCTGACCTCTTGTGAGAAGTCCAGTTGGTTTACATTTCCTTATAAAGAGTACATAGGCTCTTCCCGGTATATCATATTTTGCCTACTCAGTTTGATACTTGAAGACTTTGATTTGTCAGTCTTCAGTTCTCTAGACCTTTTAAGCCTTTGTATTGAGGCTAATTTCCTCTGGCACCAAATAGAATTTAAGCAATAGATTAAATTATATTCCATTATAAGACAGCCTTCATTGTAAGAAACACCCCTTAACCTCATCCACGCAGAATACTGATGCAAACAACTCAGTTTCAGTGATACAGCCTTATGTTTCTTGACTGATCGTTTCACACGTGGACTGTTTAGCAACCTGCCACATAGTCTGGCAGGGTGTATGTGAAGGGGTGGGGTGTTCACTGTCCTTTTTATGCCTTCACCAGTCTGCTCCTTAAAAATATTTGTCTTGTAATGTTGTTATTTAATATTTAACTTTTCAGAGATTACACTCTCTTCCATGTTCTCATTTGGATGTATCTCCCTCAGGGGTCAGTACTCAGCCCAGTCTTGTTCAACTTCTTCAGCAATGACCTGGATGAAGAGTTAGAGTATACCCTCAACAAGTTTGCTGACTACACAAAACTGGGAGGAGTGGGGGATACACTAGCAGGCTGTGTTGCCATTCAGCGAGGCCTGCACAGGCTGGAAAGTTGGGCAGAGAGGAATCTGATGAAATTCAACAGGGGCAAGTGCAGGGTCCTGCACCTGGGGAGGAACGACTCCATGCACCAGTACAGGTTTAGGGCAGACCTG
>Ga0181612_128527_pt1 | contig 32140 bp, 18 predicted proteins | sample HoacroProtozoa21_FD_119630 | JGI IMG/M metagenome (GOLD analysis project Ga0181612, IMG submission 119630) | Hoatzin crop microbial communities from Cojedes, Venezuel. Combined Assembly of Gp0051906, Gp0051904, Gp0051908 | reverse complement strand
TGTTTAAAAAACATGTAGAAGTGGCACTTCAGAATATGGTTTAGTAGGCATGATGGTGTTGGGCTGACAGTTGGTCGTGATGATCTTAGAGGTCTTTTCTAACTTATGATTCTATGATTCTGTGATTCTGTGACTCTCCTAGCTGCCCAACAAGGGCACCCCTAGGTACACACACACTTGCATGGAACAGCTTCCCTAACAAAACATACAACCTCCCAAAATGGGAAAGAGAGAGATACTTTCTAACCCAATGGTGATGAAGCTACCTTTACAGATCTTTCTTCAAATGCTTTGTGCTGACTATTCAAGGAGAAAAATAAAAACGATTGAGACCTTATTTTGTCTCAAAGTGAGGCTGAAAATGCAGTAACATCTCCAACAAAACTCTCAAGGGGATTTTCAGCTTGCAGTCCTAGCACACGTTCATGATCAGTGAATAATCCATGGATTCCAAGGTCTGTACAAATTCAAGCTCATGCTACCCCAAGCTACCTCCAAAAACTAAAGAAGCTGTTGCAACCTATTAGCTTACAGATGCCCTTTTGAATGAACTTTCAATGACAGATGTGCACAACAAATTATAATAGTTCTGAAAACAAAAGTTAGTCATGTAGGTAAAGAGAAATCACACAATACGTATTTTAAGATTCTTGTATCAGTTTTGCATTTACCTGAGAGACTCAAATGGCTCCTACAGAGCAATTACGTCAATTCAGAAACATAGTACATTTCAGAACAATGCTACTCTAAGTAAAAAAACAAGTAAATATTCAGAACATTCCTTACACCGCAAGAACCCAATTCAGAATTCAAACTGAAGCTGTGTCCTGAATGCATTGCATCTGGAGATTGGCCTTTCCTGCAGGTCTGAGCCCAGCTGAAAGCAAATTATAAAATGTGATACTAGTGAAAGAGGAAATTTTTTTGTTTGTTTTGTTATTCAAAACAGAATTCCTCTGGAACTGTGGCTGTAAAGTGACCCCTTCAACTTCTTTAAATTTCATATGCAACTCCTTCCCTGAGTAGTAGTGTTTAGCGTTTAATAGGAGGGAGAAAAAGTGATTCCACTTTTAAAAATATGGTATAGGTGGTGAATTTCAAAACATTCTACTTGTTTCTGCTGTTATCTCAGAGTGCAAATGTCACAGAATAATTCTGCTGTTATCTTTCCATGTTACTTCTTCAGTTAAAAGACCTGACTGCTGTACATTCCAAGGTTGTTGATTTCCATGGCAATTCTTCTGCTTTCAAGCTTACATAATTTATACTGTTTTGTCTGCCACCTTCATACCCAGCTGTCGTCTTCTTAAATATTAAAGTAATATAAGCAACTTTTATACTTAAAACAATATCATGTGGCACAAAAATTCCTTGTGTTGTCAAAGGACAACAAATCACAGACCAGTTTTTCTTCTTACTTCGGTTCTGTTTGGCCCTGAGCTAAAGTACCCTGCCATATATTATATTGTATTATTTGCATCTGAAAATCATAGAGAAGCCTCTGTAATCATACAAGATGATCTAACAGAATGAAAGCTCACATAAGCTATTGTCAGAAGCAAAGGACAGGTTAGTGAAACATGACAAAACAAACAAAAGCGACAGCAAATGAATCAGAAGAGTTACCCCATTATACAGTGTCTGTCACTGAACTAAGGTTACACAGCAACAACAAAACTGGCTTCAAAGAATCTACCTCGGTAACATCATTGATTCTTCAGTTCAAAAAGATGCTCTTTGGGGAGTAGATATAAATGCTGGTGTTCAGAGCATCAAAACTCTTTGCTTCAGAAAGGAGCACGCAGGTGGATGAAACAATCCCGAGACCTTCTCAAAAGACATTTTGGCCTGTGAAGGAGCTGGATGGTATTTGCCGTGCAGTACGGGGTTTTGCAAAGCAGACTCCCTTGGGGCTGAAACAGCAGGAGCTTTTGACTCCTGCTAGCTGTGGCCACGGGCCTGGCACCTGGGTGCGGGGCAGAATAAGAAAGCTTTGCAGTGGAGGAGGTTACCTGGCACCAAAGACAGATAAGGCAAATAAGAGGTGCTTGTGACAAGAAAAAAGAGACTACACAAAACAAGGGCACGCTTTCAAGGGGACACTGGGTGCTCTCTTGCTCTTCTCAAGGTTCTGGCTGTATCAGATGGGCTATGGCTGTAGAATTATAGATACTAGGTTTACTGTGCTGTATCCTCTATAATATATGGTAGATTTTCCTGGAACGCCATAGCCACAAATAACACATAAAGCTTACCGTTTCTTGGGTCTCACATGAGAATTCCTCCAACTCTTCTGAACGACAGCGTAGTGCTGCTCAAGGGCATGTTCCAAGTAGATTTTTTTATAGGAGAGGAGGGAGTCCTTTTCAGTCTGTTTCACCTGGGACATTCCTGTTCCCTGACACAAAAGAACAGAGTATTTACTCCGAAATAGCATTCAGACTTCATTATGACATAGCTTCATTTTCTAACAGGAATGGATTGCATTCCGAGTCTGCAAAGCTGCACATGAAATTAGCTTCTTCTTTTAAAACAAGTATTAAAAGAAGTGAAGGTAATTGCATGTTTTCAAATGTTAACTATGTCTTAAAAGAGAAGCTGCTGAGAACTCTACCTTTGGGTAGAGTTGCTGTGGTGAGGCTAATTTCTTACAGTTATACAGTATCATGCAAACCCCTGGGGACACAGAATCTATTATATTTTATTGTTCCTGAGTTCAGTGAAATTCTTTAAAAAGACCATTTTACCAATCAAGCTAACAGCAATTCTGAAAATGTTGTAGTAATCTGTATTCTTTATTAAGTATGTATTTGCTGAGTAAACAAATGACTCGTTTCTTTCCATAAGATAATAGTTCTGATGCTATATTTGTCTGCAAGTCTATTGCACGATTTGCTGCCACAAAGAAAAAAGAGTTTTGGCAATGAACAAGATCGAACTGCAAAGCCAAACCTTAATTTCACAGAACCCACCTGATCACACCCATAAAATTGTAATATTCTGCTGTTCTTTATTAACAATGCTGAACATTTAAGTCTATTAAGATGCATTTCATTACCTCTGACAAATGCAAATGACTTTCAACCTTTTCAGAGCAGTAAGATTCATAATACAGTTTAAAGAATGATTGTGCCTTCTTTCTTATACAAACAGGATTTGTTTTCATGAGTACATTCCCAGCAATTTAGTAGCTATAATTCAGCAGATTTGATATACTCCTGTAAATATTTGCGAAGGAATCCGAGTAACAGCCCTGGCACATCTACTTTGATTTACTGAGAGATACTTGCAGGAATGCTGCCACGAATCACAGTGTAGTTAACATTGTTAACTAGTGGAGTAATTACATAGTTAAAATACCATATGGTGCAGAGAGTCACAGTCTATATCTTCTGTTACAAATATGGATGTTGATAGGAAATGGGGTGAGAGTTACGTTAAAAGGTAATTTTTATGAACACATTTTCATTCTCACTCTTTAATGTTTATACATCACAAAAAATAGGTTATAGAATTAATAAACTTAGTGTAAACATATTAATGTGCCTTAGCATACATACATCAGAGAGGAAATTAAAGTTCCAGTCCAAGTTCAGAACGCATATAAGTTTTTGTAGGACTTTAGCCTTAGAGATTTGTTTCTCTACTCAAGTGGAAAATAGTCTGTGCTATTAAGGCACTAAAACATCCCTCAAACCACAGCAAATAATGCAATACTACAATCACTTCCTCTATCCATCACCTTCCAATTCTTGTACCACCCACCACCCTGATACGATGGCAAACACAATGTTACTGTCACTGCTTCTTCCATCCACCACCTTCTGTTCATTTTCCTCCCCTTCATTACGACAAATTAAGAACTCGGGTAAGTACAGCTGATACAGCAAGCACACATGCAGCAGGTCCACCTCACTACACTAGTAATTATTAGCATAGAGATGAAGGCAAAATCACTACTCAGGTCCATGCACTGATGAAGGTGTTCCTCAGTCACTGGCAGGGCTGCAGAGTAGCAAACCAATGCACAGTAATACAACAGTAAAGTAGAAAAGTATATTATGACACTGATCTCATTGGTTCTGTATTTATTTCTTCCACTTATAGGTGCCCAAAATGATCTCAAGCTTTTAGTAATACTTCCACAAAAAGGAAATTCTTTTGACATAAAAATATTGCCCAGAACAGGAGTGTCTGATTAGGTAATTATCCAAACTACACGTTTTTATTTTTGTCAGCCTCAACTCTGAACATTAGTAAAGGTTCCGCAAACAGGCAGGCTTTGAAAATGGGCACGCCTGTATTGGAAAAGAATCCTTTTGACTTAAAAATCTCTCCTGTTGGATTTGAAACAGTAATCTGAAGTCAGTAGATACCTGAAGATATTTCTACTCTTCAGCAGCCTACAGAAATTGTTACTCCATATGTTTTCCTAGCACCCTGAAAGAAATATGCTTTGCAAGCCTAGAGCACAGTCCGTGTAACGTGATCTCTATAACTCTGAAAGTCTGCTCTAAGGTTCAAGCATGGGAATTATTTGAAGCTAACTGGAAACAGGAAATATGCATAGGGTAATAAAATGAAGTTAGAGGAACATACGAGCACCAGGAAGACCGTAATTACTCAGCACTGCTTTGAGAAAAATCTCTGCTTTCATTTTCAAATACCAACTTTCTAGAATTGTTGTGGCAAAATTACCCTTGAAAATTAATCTGATCACCCACTTAAAACATACTTCTGTATTAGGAAGGCTGTGGACTCAGAAGATATATAATTTTAACACACGAGAGTTATGTATATTAACAGTTAGTCAGAAATTATTTCCCTAAATTAGTCTCCAGCCTCAAACTACCTTCTCCAAGAGAAAGACCTTCAGCTAATCCTTTTGACTGTAATCAAGTCTTGGGGACAAAAGCCTATTGCTTAGTTTGGGAAGAGCGTCAGTGTGGACCTGTCTGATTTTCAGGAGAATCCAGGAGTGCCTGAGCATGAAACAGGAGCCTGGCTTCCCTACACCCAAAACCAAAGGAGAGGCTACTCCTCTCTCAGAGCCTTCACCCTCACTGCCAGATTTCCCACCCTTAGTAGCTTTCTGGAAAGACCGGTAGCTACATGGGCCCTGAGCGGCATTACACTGGGCACAGAAGGACCTTGCACACCAGCTCCAGAGCCTTCCGTGTGCTCCGCCTTCAGGCTGCAGACAAACCCATCAGCTGGCAGAGAATATTGTGAGTTCACAAGAACTCAGTGGAAGGTGACAACTTCTTCCACTGATAGAAAAGATCTCATGTGCTGCAATAATCTGATTTCCAGAGACAAGTTGTCCCTACTAGAGTGACTAAGCTACTCTGCCTCTATGAAGACCAGTCACTAAGGCTTTCTGCAAACCCCACGGCCACACCTGCCAATGTGATTTGAAGCAGAGACTTCAAGACACACTTCTGACAAACTCCAGCCAGAACATAAACATGTTTTAACTTGTGCAGTTCTGTAAATCCATATTGTTCCCCCTACTTTTTTAACGAATTGTGAAAATACATGGATAACATTACTGTATTCTCTCATACAACCAGCTAGGTTGCTTTTTAAAAGTACAGCAATTCTCTGGACAGAATAAATATGTGGTACGTAGTTATGTATCTTAATATATGGCAACTTTGGTTCAGAAAATTTTGATTTGTTGAAGGGACAAAAAACTGTCAACTCTTGTTTTGGAGGGGTGGTGAACAGCACAATGCTTTCCACTCGTGTTTAGAGTCTTTTAGCCCAAACACCTTTACAATTTTTAGAAGTAAAACCCACAGAACTTGCTCTCTCTGTAAAGCAGTCTTTTATTGGAACAGAATGTAGTAATTACCAGGTGCCTTATGCCCAGGTAGCAACTACAGGGATAAACAATTTGGCTAAACCTACTAAGGAAATTGCCTATGATAGAGAATTCCATATGGGAGCTTTAATTGTATGTCCAGCCACCTTCCTTCACGGTCTGGATTTACTCTGAAAGTGAGATACTTTCCTGGAGTTAACATCTTTGTTTCTCTCTTGCTAATGACAGATGGCTTCTTTGTTGTACTCATTTTCCATGCTTGATATATAAAGCATATTTTACACAATGAATTAAACAAGAAAATAAGAAACCTACATTTTTACAAAGTGATGCCCACCTCTCCTTTCATTTTGTAGGATCCCAGGACAAAATGAATTTGAGTGAAAGAAGTCTGAACACTTTGCTGAAAAGAAAAACCTTACATACAGTTTGAAAGTAGACATGGATACATATAATGGATTTTTCCCCTGGTGCTATTTGAGGGACTACTATTCTGGCTATTCTAACTATAATTCTGGTTTAGTAACTCTGCCTGTAATCTATAAATGTGTACAGTACTATTTATAAAAAAATAGTCTATGGCCACTTGATATATAAGCACTATTTCAAATTGAAGTCTGTATGAACTAGAAATCACCAAAAAGAGGAGGAAACTGAATGAAAGTTACAAGTTCAAAATCACTTCACAAGGTTTCCTAAGTCATCTAATTATAGAGAACACTGAGTTAGAGCTACAGTGGCTCATATTAATTCTGTCATAGAAACACTTGACTCAAGTGGGTCCTCTACCCTGCAATCCCTTCCTAGATGCATATTATTCAAGTTCAATAACTAATTTTGCTAGAATAGTACAGAAGATTTCAGATATCTGCTTAAAGTCATCATACATTTGCAGAGTAGACATCAAGTTGTTATTATTTTTTAAACAAAAATCATAGCCATGAACAAAGCGAATGTTTTATACTGTGCCCCCAAGGCAGATTTAAAGATTGGCTCCAGATTAATGTTATTCCCTATAAATTTATTAACCTTTATAAAAAGGAACAGTTAAGTCCGAGTTCAGCAAAGACTTTCAATATCTACTCACATAAAATCTGAATGTAAAAAGTGCATTAGTGAAAAAATATTTTACATCATATCATCTTAAAAATCTGAATGTGATATTTAAAATATACTGGTAAACCTTAGCTATAGCTTTTATATTCTTAGCCACAGAATTGGTCGGTGGGTACCAATGCATACTGCCAGATAGAGATTTTTACATTTCCACATAAAAGCACTGGAAAGATGTGAAATTTTCCATGCAAGCTGTTCCACGTGCTGACTCCAGCACACAGTTGTACTGAGGCATCTGTAAGAGGTTATGAAAATGAGGTTCTTGAATCCCTTAAAGGAGGGCAGACTTACTCTGGAGGCCTGCAATATGCCAGGGGTATAAAGTCACACTCTCAGAAAAATGGGGCATATATCCTTCCTTTCTCGAACATCATGAGGACTTTTGGCTGGATTATGATCAAAGTATATGAGCTGAAGTGCTGTGTGCTGACAAAATCCTAAGACTCCAAAGTAAGATTTTGCAGCCTGAAGAATTGCACAGGCATTTGTTAGCATGTAAAATTATCTGTTTTTTATAATCATCATAGCACTGTTCCTTGGTGTCCACAAATAAAAATATAAAATCATGTTATCTGCAGATTATATATACACCCCATGATCTCTGCTTCCCACATTCAGTGATATCAAATTACCAAAACAGAAACAAGTGACATACTGTATTTCATGTATTTCATGTCAGATAAATGGATTAGAATCATCCTTATATTACAGCCTTAATTCTCCTGGCACTCTAACCTCAGAAATAGAACTACCCAAATCCTGGAACATTAGCTGCTATACAAAAACATGCAAATCAGATACTGTCTCCTCAATCCAGTGAGCATATCTTGCTACTCATTTAAACCATTGCATAACTGGTACTACAACAGTGTATTTGGAGTGGCAAAACAAGGTTGTATCCTTAAATTTTTTTTATATATATATGCACACACATTTAATCTTGGAAAACATTAGACTTTAATATGCACTTCAGTAGATACATTTGTGTAATGTGAGGTAGACATCTATTTGACTTAGTCTGTTTTGCCCTTGACTAGATTACAGTCCCCTGCAGAATTAAATGGTGTTAATGAACCTTGAACTATTTTCAGAAAGACAGGCCTTGCAAAAAATAGAGCTTCAGTTCAGTCGAACACTTTATTACGAGGATATAACAAAGTACAAAATGTGGGTGTGTTTGAGGGAACAGAGCGGTAGCTCATGAGTCTCTTCAGAACCAGCAAGCTCGACAACAATGCCACACATTACGGCTCTTGCCAGCCAGCAAGTAGCTAGATTGACCAAGGACCAGAGGAGAGGGGGGAAAAAGGGGGGAAAATAGAAATTAAGATCTAATTCCTAGTAAAGAATTCTAAAGAGAGACACTGCTATCTTGTACCTGAATATAGGAAATGCATTTCCTAGTTTGCAGCTGCTAAATTTAGTTCACTGCCATTTCACTGTCATAAGACAAAAGAAATGAGTTGCTGAAAATAATCATGCAGGACTTCTCACGGTTTTGTGGGTTTGTTCAGTTTTTTGGTTTTGTTTGTTTTGGTTTTTTTTTTACATAGACCAATTAACATCTATCTAGTTTGATGACCTCATATGAAACAATAAATGAAACTCATACCTTTTGCAGCTAACTTCTATCCAAGCTAATTGGATAATTTACCTCAAAACACTGAAGAAAACAAAGATCCAAAGCAGCCACGATGGAACAAATATTCCTTTTATCTGCAAAGATTTTGTATTAGGATATCACACAAGATAAAAATTTACAATAATATGCTGTACTATAAAAAAACTAGGAAGAAAAATAGGGTGACAATATAATGCAACAATCCATGTATATTTTTAATTCTTCTTAAGGCAGCCGTTATTATACTTTTTTTCTCATGCTGTGTTCTGTTCTGTTTCTGCCCACCCATTGGAGAGAGCTGCTGTCATGAGCCACATATTCCTCCTAGGTGTGTGGTGTTTAGTGTTCACCAGCCCTGGCCGTGCCAGGCAAGGATGGCCCGATGCTGGGACTCCATCAGCTCCTGGAGCTTAGTGTCCTGTCTTGTCCTTCCATCTTCAGTTAGATAGTTGTGCTCTGACCATGTCCATGCTGTCACTACTGCCACACTACTGCAAGATCCTGAAAGGTAAAGTCATGAGTTCTCTCTGCTTCTGCTGTGTATTGCACATGCATTTTCCACCAAAGCTCTACCAGTTCTACTTCACCTGGTGAAACCACATCAACTAATCCCTAACCAGCAGATCCTCAGCAAACCAAAGAGACAGAAAGCAATTTCTTCTGTCATTTAGAAGTCACCAACCTAAAATTTAAATTTGGAATGTCATCAGGATGTTATCTGAAGCTACTTCAGAAAGATTGAGCAGTATTAATTGATCCTGATCCAGGCCTGTTTCTGATCTGCCTGGACTTTATAGTTACAAAAATTATAGAAAATTTTCTCCCCAGTAAAGGTTTATGCTGTCAAAGGAGTAGAAATTAAGCTCTGCCACCTTCTCTGAGGGGCAGGTTCAAGCTTAAAACCACAGTCTCAAGCAGAAAAAACCCCAATGTCTTCCAATTTCTTACTGGGTTCCTGAGCTGAAATTGCTCGTGCTTCCCTCACCGCTGGTCTCACTACAGCTCAGCCTCTGTCCACTCTCCAGATGAGCCTGAAGCCTCCCCAGCTGCCTGAGCTGCAGTTTTCACAGCAGCTGCTTTCGGGTCGGGACCCCCATGGAAACTTGGGGACATGCCTCTCCCCTTTGTGGGTTGGTACAGCCAGTGGTTAGAGAAATCATTTTCCAGCAAAGTTGTCCAAGACCAGTGGCAGAGCTAACAAGTTTGCCTGTCTCAGACTCCCCACAGGAGAGGTAAAATCTGATTTTCTGTCCCTCACTTACACTAAAGAATGCCAGGCTAGGCTGCTTTTATAATGAAAATGTCCTCTCCCGCTGCTCCCCCCCTTCCCCCTCAAATGATTTAAAAATACAATAATAATACACTTAGGCTAGGATGGTTTAGAAAGGGTCTTGCAGGTACCTGTTCTTATTATTGATGTCCAGAACAAAGCTTGAACCAATGGAAAAGTGCCTGCTTTTCCTTTTTCATTAAAAATTGTAGAATAAAGAAACTGATCTACTTTATTCCTCTAGACATTCTTTAAAGTACAGCTGTCTAGCTTGTGGCAAAAAAGAAGCTCAGCATATGGCGATTTTTATCCCAAAGAAGACTCTTTCTCCACTGTTTGAGGATTGTTTTTTCCTTACCCCAAAACCCAACATTTGATAGCTGTCTAATTCCTGACTGAACTGCACACTTGCCTCGCAGGGTACAGTGCATGACCCAGATACGTGGCTTGCTGCTTTGCAAAGCACGTTCTCCTGCACTGACAGATAAATCAGTTTCTTGTGCCTGCTTAAAAATAGCAGCTATAGCTGTTGGAGAAGTTCTCTGCAAGCGCAGCCGAAACACGAAATTGTGAGAGTAATCCATGACTGGCCCTTGACAAGCCAAGGGAGAGCCCGATGCACATGCTATCACCAGCCCCCACATGCAACCCCAGTGGCACAGCAACAAAGCTGGAAAATCCTCGAAGTACAGCGCAGGCTGTCAGCAGCACCAACGTGATTAGTTAAGGGGATCTGCCTGTTTTCCTCACGCAGATGTGTGAAGTGCTAGTATTGCTCGACTTGGGCACTCCCCTTAACTGGGTCATCTCTGCTGTAGGCCCTAAGTAGATATAAAAGCATTCAATCCATGCTAATGCTGCCAAAGCTAGCCTGATAATCTTGTCACTTTTCCTCAGGTGTCAGCGTAATTGGGCTTGGCCAAGAGGTAACTCAGCCACTTGCGTCTACGCCTTAGCTTTTGGCCAAGGGTGCCTGTTCCATTTAGCTCTCATGTCATGTTCCATTACAGATGAGCCCCCGAAGTAGGCCCAAATAGGTAAAAAAGGCTTGCCCAAATGATATTTCCCCACCACCACTGAGAACACTAAAGACCAAAAAAACTGATGAATAAGCGAGAAGATAAGAGTCTCCTTCTACCTAATCTAACTTAATACGGTATTTTTTCTCAGATGTTCCCCAAAGCCTTTTGGGACAGGATGCTCTAAAACATAATGATATAAACAACATTATAGAAGAACTAGTTGTAAGTAGAGGTGGTTTTAGAAACTAGTGGAGTAAAAGGATCTGGACTGCAACTCTTTGCCTAGTCAAGATACTGTCTCGGTGCTGTCTGTAAAATGAATATTACCTAGATTCTTTTTTTCAGTAAAACAGGGAAGTTATTAAAAAAAAATGGAAGCTGGTAATGTTAACTGCCTACTCCTTGCTACATATCCTCCCTTCAGGTATGAAAACAGACTCAGATTATCTACCCATTTGATTTGATGGATATGTTTTGTAAATTCCAGCATAATTTCCTTGCAGCCTGTCATTTCTTGAATATTCATAGCAAGCTAGCAAAGGTGAGCTAAAGGCAGCAAGAAGGAAGTGAAACTCCTTTGACAAGTCAAGTTTTGTGGCACATGCTGCAGACAGGAGGTCAAGTTCTGATCAGAATAATCTATTCTGACCTTAAAAACCTTTTGAACAATGTGAAAACACTAGTATGCTATATTTTTCTCCACACTGCATACTGTCTAGAATGAAAACTTTAAAATGGCTCCCCAACCATTACGAGCAAGATTTTTTTGCCACTTGCCTGTCAGTAATTTTTAAATAAAAATTTAATTAAAAAATTGAATAAAAATAATAAGTAGAACCCTTTTTATTTCATACAACAGCAAAAAGTAAATATTCTTTCAGTTACAGCATACTAGATCATATAATAAATGACAGAATAAATATTTGTTTCTGCTGCTTTTCATTGAAGACACTACCATTTTTGTAATTGCTTTGTATCTTTACAGACTGCGTAACATTATCCCCATTTTACTCTTACCAGAGCGATCAGTCAGCAGAACTCGTTTCCCCATGGGTACTAATTCTAGTGGCTTGTCCTCCAAATCAACAAGAAACAAGTCAGCTCTAGTCTATAAGCCACTGTGGTGCGGAGTTGGATCCAAATTGAAATGCAGTGTTTCTCACCCAGCTTATAGCAGGGCCAGCTCTGAATTCACACACTTGTGCAGCTTCCAGATGGGAAGTGTGGGCTGAACGAATGCATGACTGCCTCTGTCACAGGAATACTAACTCACCGAAAATGATGCTCAAGTTATACGCAGGCTGCATATTTGTAGCCTACTTGTGAGTCAGTTCTGCTCACTGGGAACTGGCATCTTAAGATGGCTTCACAAATACTCCTTTCTGCAGTTCTAGCCTTAAACACCTCCCTCCCTTATCTCTCCCTGTATCATTCATGCTCCAGTAGTAGCCCCCATGTCAGTAACCAGTGGGGTTTGTGGGACCTGTGGAGTAAGCCTCCAATTAAATTGATACTGCTATTGCAACACTGGCGCACCCGTGGCCTTAGTGGTATCCAAGCAATAAACCAGAAAGGAGGAAGAGTAATTGCTGAAATTAACTGCTGATAAAAAAAAAAGGGAGAAGGAGGGTGGATGAAAGTGTGCTCACTCCTACTATACTGCAAATATACTGTTAGCAGCTAACTTTAACCCCTTTCTGAGCTGCCTCTGAACTCAATAAAAGCAGGTGCAGACCCTTTGAAAGCAGGCTAATCACTTCCATGATGAGGACTGTCATTTCCACTGTCATTATCAGGACAATTAATGGGAACACCATGGTTGCTAGCATCTTTCACTTCATTTGTTGCAACATCCACGGCACAGTGCTGCTTTAAGCTAGTTCCTCAGCTAGATCAATGCAGGATGGTTATCTGCTCTTGGCTGACAGATGTACCTTTAACTTGCCGCTGTAACTACCAGGCATTAAGCCAGCTGCAGACTGCGGATCTTTGAAAAGTAAAACCAAACAAAAATACCAACCATTTATTTCAAGATTGCTCCCATACAAGATCATTAAGCCACAGGAACGCCTTTTTTTTTCATGTACTGTGTACAAAATTCAAGAAAAATTTCTACATGCAGAAAGCAGAATGGCTAATAAGTAGCAGTAATTTACATTTCTGGAAGTATCTTACACTCAACACTTAGGAACCTACAAAATATTAATAAAAGAAAACCTCAGCCTTTTACTAAATAATATCAAGAATCCCTTCAATAAAGTGGTCTGTCACTATTGACTTCAAATTAACATCTAGCTTTTAGCTAATACATACTTCATTGATAAGACTGTTGTATTCCTGTAAGAAGTAATATTTATTTAATGAAGCCTCACAATATCTTTTTGGAATCAATAAGTATTCATGTTATCCTTAAGATGAAAAAACAAGGCACAAAGTTTCTGTAACTCACTGACTTGTGCTTTATTAACCCATCCCACACTTACAGGAAACCAGATGACTATCACGGTCTATCAATAATCCTCAAAGCTTTCTATTCTACTAGCCATTTTCATGCAAATTTAGAGCACTTCAGGAAAGATAGAGAAGACAGCATTCAAAAAATCTTCAACACACAGGCAAAGCGAGAGATTTAGTTTGGAACCATCTGACTTGATGCTCTCTGATGACTCAGAAAGTTGCCAGAGTTTTAGAAAGACAAGATTATATTATTCTAAAATAAAAAAAAAAAGAGAGAAAATGCTGTTCTGCTTGGCACTGTGGTACATGATTTATATAGTAACTCCATGATTTATACAGTAACTCATTATAGGTATGCAGAAAATCCCCAAATTTTAAAGCCTATGACAAATTAGGTTAATTTTATCTCTGAGATTCATATCTAGTAGAAAACCTAGTAGCTATATCAGTCAGTTTAAGACAAAACTCCTTAAGAACTGATTGTATTTTTTATTTTTCTGCTGCTCTGGAAATGCACATTAGCTGCACAACTCTATTGTTCCTGCAAAGCGCTAATCTTGTTGTTATATTCTCATTGTTCTCCAATGCTAAACACGCCTCCAGCAAAGCAGATCTCAACTTATTAGCACAGATTTTAATAATTTCTCCCTCCTTTTTCTCTCTCTCTCATTTTATTTTTTTATATTATATCTTTTCAAGTGCTTTCTTTCTTTGTTAGACATTAAATTCAGGATGAAGCAGTACATAGAAATCTGCATTATATCAACTGGCAATAAATACATTTAACTTACAGATTTATTTCTTTACTAGCCATGTGTTCTTCCCCAGTCACACTCCAAGGTTTTTTGTAATACATCTGGCTAAACAATCTTGGTTTATTTTTCAGTAAAAATATGGATTCTTGCTGACAGCAAAATTTTATTGCAGAGGTATCGGAAAGTAATATCTGTTCACTATAACAAGCTCCCCTGAATCCATCCTATCAACCAGTAACCTGTTATGGGCCATTTGTTTTGTCTTATTTTCCACTCCTCTCTCTCTCTCTTACGCAAGTGTAATTGGAGCAGGAGCAAAAAGGCAGCCTTGAAGGACAGATCTCAAATGGTCAGCCTTCAAAAGTGTTAAGCAGTATACATTGCCTGTTCGGATGCTATCAGTCAGTGCACCTCAATTCCCTCTTACATGAGAAGACTGCCTGTCTCACATTTCAACTGCATTTTGACAGCTGGAGTTTCTTTTCACGTCTTTGAAACGAGACTATTTCCTGACCCAATACACCTATTCCCATTAAAAAAAAGCCCAACCAAACAAACAGAAAAACCCACAAAAAACATGTAAGCAAGGAATTCTTCTTTACCAAGACAACTCATCCTGAGCTCAGAAAATATGGGCTACACCTTTTGAACAGGGCTGGATATAACTCGCTTGAAGTAAGCACCAAGTCTCAGAGAAATACACTGGTCCAAATTCTTACTCATCTGCAGCAGGTTTTGTGAGAGAGAGATATTTACATTCCTTATTGAGCACATTGAAATGAAGGAACACGTACTTAGCTTATCTGAACTACCATCATCACAGTAAGAGTTGGAAAGCAAAAGAGAGAGTGAGCAAGCTCAGCCAGTGACCGGTATCAAGTACACCTATTCACTGACTCTAAAATAATTGTGGTGGTACTTCAAAGAATAAATATAGCAGCAGAGAATTTTAATTTAATATATTGATAGAAAGGGGAAAATTTTGTCATAAGAAATTTTTTTTTTAATGTAGCTGCTTAATCTCCCCTAACGTTGACAAGATAACTTTGCCCCAAGATCCTCTAGAGGGACAATCTTTGCCTTTAGTTACACCTTGTATTTGAGGTAGTTTGTTTTCCAACAACAAGAGGTTTAAGTAGAAAAGGTAACTTCAGAAAAATAAAACTATAAATTTTGTACTTTAAAATTCCTGATTTATATCAACATAAGGAAGAGAGAAACTTTCATCATTCTTGGGGTGGAAAGCAAACAAAATTTAAACAAATAAACGAAGCATGAATATTTCCAGTATTAAGGCTACACACATGTTGCTTTGAATCACATTGAGCTTTCCTTCCTGTGTCCTCCATTTTTAGTTTACTCAGATTAATTTTTTTATATGAACAGTTTTGCCACGTGAGTTAGTCATAGCATCCCTACTTGTACTAAAATAGAAGATGCCTGTGAACATGAAAAGAATGGTCAGGAAGAAATCTAAGAAGGTTTAAATATTTTTCTTCAGACCTTTAAATTATTCTCATTGGTAATATTTGAAGACTTCAAGACAAATCTGCCTCTGTGTATTACTATTCATCCTAGAACACATCTGCCCCTTAGGCAGGGCTTGTAAGAGTTGAATTTTAATGATATTCCAATGACTTGAATTTTTCATACATTGTTCTTTTTGTCACATTGAACCATTTTTATTTCCCTGTTATCTTTTAAATGTATGAGATTACTGTAATAGACAATAGCTGATTCTTAGTTACAACAGACAGTTCAGCAAATTGACAAGTTACAATTTTACCCACTCAAAGTGGGTGACGGTGGCACCAAATGTAGTGAAAGTTTAATATATATCTCTATAGTGTGCCAAATGATTGAAACATGAAAAAGTATTACTGGGCAGAAAGTTACCTGCTTGGCACGTCCTATTCATAAGCAGTGCTGAAGTGATTCTTGTAATCTATTCCGTCATCTACCGCAAATATTCATTGGTTAATGAATAACTGCATAACTGCTTAAAATGTTAGCAAGTATGAAAGTCATCCTTCCCTTTTCACACTCTTCTAGGAATGAGAGCAGTTGAAGTGATGCCTGAACTCCAGCCAGCTAATCAGTCACTAAGCCATTGGCACTGGCCAGTGGGCTCAGTTCTTCATGGCCCCCAGACACCTATTTGACCTTGGTAGGCATGCTGAAACAGATCCATAAATGTATTTAGGCTCTTATTTCCTAACGATTATTGTAAAATGGGATAACTGTATTCATTAGTTCTTAGGATGTTCAGAAATGGCCTGATTCTTCATACACTATCCAACACCTACCGTAACTGAGATCATCATTGTCAAGGCCTTCTGTCACCATCCAAATAAAATAACAACATCTGACAGAACATGTTGCAGGAATTGGATTCGATTGCTACCGCTGGAGCAATTCTGGCCCTCCATGTTCAGCAGCACTTCACCTCACCACACTGTAACTATTCAGTCTTCTGTTCCTTGACTCAATCTCTCTGCGTTGTGTCTCATCTTGGTCTTCCAAGTTCGTTGTTTTCAACCCACTTAATCTTTTATCCAGAAGGAGTTTAGGAATATATAATCAAGGACATTACAGCAGTAGGGGGCTTCTCAGTATTTTGGTCAGAGGTGATTTATTAAAATTCAGAAAGTCCAGATATTCTGCAAATAGCTGCAATAGTGCCTGAGGATGTGTTATACAATAATGATTTAAGGCATATATACATACTCATGTAACACACATAGAGAGTCTGTCATAGATACAACTTTCTTCAAAGCAACATAGCTGTGAAAAGTTGCTCATGATAACTTGAGAGTCAGCGAGGAAAACAGGAAGCTCCAAAGAATGAATTACAGTCTTTCAAGTGGCTATGTACTTTGCCTTAAAAATTATTGTAGCAGAACAGATACACCTTTGTGTGTCTAGATACAGAATCTCTTTTTCCTCAGTTACTGATATTGATCAGACAGGCTATAAAAGGAAATTTTCAGGTGTTCTTCATATGCATGTATCATCTTGAATGCATGCTCTGCCACAAGTTTCTTGGGAATCCCAGGACTCTCCTTCTTGTATGTATGGTCAGTATAGCAAAGATAAGAACTATGAATAGCATCCTATTTATCAAATACTGTGTCAGTAGAGATCATGAATCTAGAGCAACGCTGATGGATTACTCGAAGCCTTCAGAAGCATCAACCATACAGAGTCCATGACCTAGACTCACCGAGGAAAGTGGAAATCACAATGAAATGTGAACTTAAATCCACTTTGAAGTTGAAGTTGACCTGGAGATTGTTAGTTATGAACCACTTTAAGTTTAAATCCTATCTCTGTGTTCTCTTCTGAGCAACTATCCTCCAGGTGGGAAGCTTCGGCATCAAGTTTTGTTGGGACTATTTATGTCACTGTGTTGGGACACTATAAATGCACTGAATCAATCATGTTTCAGTCAGACAAACATTTAAGAACACATTAGAAATTAAAGTGAAAGCAATATAAATTTTTGATCTCAGAAATAAACAGTATTACAAGAAAAAATGGCCCAATTCATATTTGAATCTAAAAGGAAATTCACCAACTATTAACATGAGAAGTCATATATATATATTGAAAAGTCAAGTTATTTTATCATAAGATATGATAAAGGCCAAATGATTCACATATCACCCTAAGTGTGTTGTTCTTTTTCTTCATACTTGAGAATACAGATCGTTTCCAGGTTAGACAGCTAAAAATCTAGAGTAATGTCACCTAACATCCTCATCCCCATTTGCACAGTTTTGCTGAGGAATTTCGTACTGAACTTCTAATTTACATCGGCCTGAAATAGCTAAAATGTCAAAGATCTTCTTTATTATATATCTTCGCCTGTGCAAATCTGGGGGTAAGCGTACTATATAATGAATATCAGAATAATCAAATTAAACCCAGGACACCTGCTGTAAGATAACCAACACTGGAGATGACGTTGGCCCTTTTCTCCCATGCTGCTCTGCTCTGCAAACAAAGGGGGCAGCACACTTGATTGCCAGTTTTGCCAGACTTAGAATGCTGGCTGGTAAAGGAGCATCATATGTTCAGGGGATCCACCACTAACCCAGGATCTGTTTATCAATATGAACAGTCCACATTTTGAAAATGTAAATATCTGATTTAAAACTTATCAGACAAGCCTAGAATGGATCTGACCTTCTGCTATAGTATAGTTTGAGCATCTACTCTAATGTGGAATGAATTTAAGGCACTGGAAGCGTAGATCCTATTGATTGGTCTGGACCTCCCTGTAAGAGAAAAGGAAATTTCCAAAACATCCCTGAAAACACAGCTGAAAAACTAGGCTGATAAATCTGCTCTGCATGAATGCTAGCTAGTACCAACAGGACAGGCAACAATGAATTCTTTTAAACTGAATCCTAAATGCTGTTGACTAAATATGCATTCCAAAGGGGACTGTAAAAAGTGATCATTTATCTCTAAGTCTCTGAAGAGATGCTGAGTTTCAGATAGCAAAATAAAACTGCCTGAGAGTTTCTTGCTGATACTGTACACATTCCAGATTATGACAAAAAAAGCATCACCTTTATCTACCAGATATATTAAATCGAACATTGATCTATGCTAAGACATTTAAGGGCTTGCCATTCATCTTCAGTAAATCTAGGAAAACATTTGCATCTCTGTTTCTCTCAGCACAGGTGAGGAATTCCACCACCACCAAACACCCTCCACCTGCAAAATATGTCTATGAATTAATTCAAACCTTAAGAAAAAAAGGTACCCCTCTTTTTAAGAGCTGAATGTCTGTACAGAATGCAGCAGACTCTGTGACAGCAGTAGTATCTGCTGAGGCAAAATGTCAGGCAAAAGGATTTGCCACACAGCTGGAATAGCACATAGAGACTCTCCAGTTCTAAAGGCAGTATATGTATTGTCTTAAGGTCCAGGCTCTACTGAGGAGTGGCTCTTTGATTCCTTCATCATCTCATACCTTTCAATACGAGTCTAAAAGCCGCAAGGCTTGCAGTCTTAGTAGATGCTGTGAAAGTGGAGCAGAAAAACATACAAATACATTTTAAAATACCAAGGAGTACTGCATGGGGAAAAAATGCACATGAAAAGTAATTCGCAACTGTCTGCTTTCAACATTCTTTTTCTAACTTTTCTCTTAAATTACAATAGTGACAATAACTCCTCACAATAGCTCTCGAGGATTAAAAAGAGAAAAGAAAGAAAGCTGGTATAACTTGAATGTCATAGCTGTTTGAAACGTTCACTTTTCATAGATGGCAAGGAGTTGCTGTTAATAATTTTATGACATTATTAATACCTTACATTAAATTTGACCTATATGACTAAATCCATGCTCTTTAAAAATCCAGGTTATGCCTTGATCTAGTACCATATGAAGTCACATGCCTAATTTCACAGTGGTGAGTCATTCCTTCCTATTCACTGAGGCTATGTCCATAAAAAGCACTGCAGCAGTACATTAGAGACACCCAAGCCAATTCCAAGCACAGTGTAGACCTGTGCAGAGCTCTTGGATTTCAAAAGCATTGCAGCTCTGTTAGGAAGATATCACACTTTGCTGAAATGATATACTGTTTCTGGTTCTAAAAACAGAATATTGAATACTGATGCAAGGACCTAATGGAGATTGCTGGGCTATATGCTAAGGCATCTAAATAAAACAAATCTGGCATCATTTGCAACCTCATTTAAAGGCCTTGTCTGCAGTGGAAAACTACATCATGCTAAGATATAGCCTGAGGAATATTAGGAATTCGGAGAGTCTTAAATGCACTATAACAAGAAGGATTGCTTGATTTGTCAGTCATGGTTAATTCAAGGTTTAGTCTTTGCTACTATTGAGCATAATCTATTTGAAGATATTGCTTTTTTTTTTTTTCCAAAAGGAAGGAGCTAACAGTCTTAACAAGTAGTAACTACGCCAAAATATATTCCTAACAAAAACAAAACTTGTACTACTATAGGTCATTAGGTCAAGACACTCTGTAGTCTTCACCATAATGTTTACCTCAACTTGACACTAAAATGCTAGCCTTTACTAAGATTTCTTTTGTGTTATTTATTACATTATGTAATGCCTATAAAAGCTTTTTTTTTTTCTACTGTGAGTTTGCTCTGTGTGTGTAGTATCTAACACTGCCTTCATTACTGGACCTGAGTGGGTGCTCCAGCACAATGTGATTTTTACTGAAGGGCCAAGATTGGGCAGGTCACACACAGTCTGCTAACTCCTCCAGCTCCCCCATGAATGCAGGAAGAGAAGTCTCTGCAAAAGCAAGTAATTATAAAGCTGCATAAAGCTCTGTATGGGGCTGTACACTCCTTACCATCCACAAGGCACAGAAACGTACAAAAAGAATTATTCCAAGTAAGGAAGAATAGACCAAGCTAACAAACAAAAGAATCCTTTCAACTTATAGCCTCCTCTAGTCACTCTGTATGTAAGACTCTCTGCAAATCTAGTACCTATAATGGCAGCTCAAGGGGTATTTCATATTCAGCCTTCCAGACTACGACTGTGCACAGTGATTTATATGTAGATTCCATAGCAGTGAAAATCAGGAAAAGAGCTACTATCCAGACCTTTGACAGAAGCCAGACAAATGCAATTATAAATGGAATTAGGAAGACTCATCTACTTCCCATCTATTCTGAGATTTTATTGGGGAAAAAAAATGGTAAGGAAGATAACAAGCATGCTGAGAATCTCTGTTAGGCATTTCTACACATCTTTTGCTCTGCATTCTATTTTCTTTTTTCAAGGTTTTCTTTCAATACTGCCTGCCTGAAAGAACAAATCTTTTCTATCTTTCTTTTAAAAAACAACAGCGTATAGTTAGGTCCTAAAGGGATAGAAAAGTCAAAGCATAAATTATAGAGAAATGAACTATTTGACACAATGTAATAATTAGAAGGCTGGGGTTTCTCCTTGTCACCGCTCTGTGCACTTATGATGGTGCCAAATGAACAGCCTATATTTTCAAACACCACACAAAGTGAATTTCTAGCAGGGCTACAAAAAGATTGGGAAAAATCACAGTGCAAGTCAGTTCACTTTATTTTTAAAAGCTCACCAAGGTCACAAGCCCAATGAAAGCTTAATTAAAGTCGATGGAAGATGCAGAAGCGAGGCGGAAAGAATAAAATGGCAAGAAAAATCATTTTTTAAAACATATTAGATTATGTGAAGCCAGAGAGGCTTGACACCATCGATTTCAGAAATGGGTTAAAGATAAGGAACCAAGTATTGTAGGAATTACAATGAGGCAAAGCGGGCTGGGAACATTTGCTACACACATCTGTTTTCTAATTCCAAGAGATAAAATGAAGGCTAAGACCTAAGTGTGCCTAAACCCAATAGGCATTCATTGGTAGCCACACATGTAACTGCCAGGGCTCCAATTCCATTAAATAACAGACCATGCTACCGAGTGAACATTTCAGTCTTTCTTCTTGTTAATTGCTAGTAAAAGTTGCAATTTCCCCCCGCTCCCCCCAAGCCTCATTGTTTTGCATAACCCACTCTACCCTCTGCCATTAGCCCTGGAAAAGATGTAATCTTAGTTATTTCCTGTCCAAGAAGATAAACATAGCTTTCCAGCAAGCTGAGAAGTTGCCCCAGGAAACAACAGAAAACCAAACAACCCACAAGTTGAACCAGCACTTCTTATGCATAAAAGTACTGGCAACACGTGATACTTCCATGAAGCTTCTCCTCCTCATCATTGTTTAGCAACCAAAAAAAACCACAAAACACCTCCACAAGTAATATGGAGTTGTTTACAGCAGTCTTTTATACAACTGCATCTTAAATGGACTTGGATGACATAAGGTCAATGCTCACAGGTGTAATCCCCGTCAACAGAGCAATTTCCATTATCTGGGTGAAGATTTTTGCATCTTAACTCCTAAGACACTCGACCCCTCTCAGCACTCATTGTCCGCTAGCACCTTCTGCTGCAGTTACCAACACAAAAGAGGGACAAAAGCTGGTTTCAAAATAAAGAATGGAAACACCTCACATTCTGTCTGCCAACCACAGTTAGTAAGGCCAATTACAAACTTCAGAAACCACCATAAAGGAAAGCTTTCTAGGGGTTTGTGCAAAAACACAGAGGTGTCTGGGAGTCCATGCATCACTGAACTCAACTTCTAGGTGCATTTTCAGAAGGAAGATTGGGAAGGGTCCTCATCCAAGGAACTCCCCAAAATTTCCCAGGAAGTTTTCAGATGAAAGATGAATAGGATTATCCCCTTGCTTTTTAAATAGCACAATACTGATTGCTCTTTTTGGCAAAGCATTGGAAAATACAGTTCAGTATTTTATAACACAGAGCTAGAGACTCTGGACGAAGCAGACGAGCTGTCTGATTTTAGCATGTTAACTGCTTTTTAGCTTGAGGCTGTGCTGGCTAGATGAATGTTAGATTTGCAATCAATTTTACTAGCCCCTCTCTTGTTTTTCGGAGGTCCATATTGAATATTAGTTTCAAACAGCAATACTTGAGCTGAATAAAATATAAGTAGTTAAGAATTACACAGACATTTAATTGTTTAAAAAAAAGGTGGATGAGTTAAAGGGCTGTACATATACCAACATCTACCACACCTTTTCTAAGAATGTTTTTTTCCCTTCAGGACAATGCAATGCTTGCTTGATAGCCAGATGAAATAAAAGAATGAAGAAATCACATCCACCTGAAAATACTGGAGGACTTTGAAGTGACCTAATCGCTCTTAGAATTATCTGTCTGATTATCAGCCAAGGAAAGAATGTAGCCAAATATCGATAATGTAATAGGTTCAATACTACTACATTTATGAAACACGTTCTCATTGTTAAATTGGCCGCACTGTCTTCTCATGTTCACCACCAGTCAAAATATTCTTATTACTACTGAAGGAAGCCATTGCCACGTGAACTATATATTTGTTACTACCATTTGTCCTGTATATAGGCTATGTACAGCAAACAATTAAGTAAATGAATTGTTCATAAACAAACTTTTATTTTTATGAATCTAACTGCAGCCTATAATTATTTGGAGATCTTATGTCAGCAACTTTTGGCCTATGACATGCTTGAAAATTGTGTTTAGAGAATTAATATGGTTGTTTGTAGTAGGTCACCTTGGGATATGTTTCCGCTCTTCCCTTTCTTGATGACACCCTTCAGTATATTTAAGTACATTCATGGACGAAAGAGGCTGAAGCAAAAGCAATTAGGGGAAGCCAGGTTAATGGATTAAAAAATTTGAAGGGTTTGGGCTTTTCTTTTTAAGATAATCTAAACCCATGTCTTTCTGGGCCCCTTTAAATGTCTCTGGCCAGATATTTTGGATTATTCTAAGAAAGTTACCTGCAATCCTTTATGTTTAGACTTTCTCTCCCTGCAAGGATATGTGGCTGTGTGAGCTGGAGTCCAGCCTACTTCAAAGGTTTCTGCTTCAGCTGATGTGGGGCTGTGTGACAAGGTGCCTGGCCACCCAGACGTATCTCTCAGTATGTCACGGCCATGCCTTTGGCAATTCCTGGCCCGGCCACACATTGCTGGTGCCATCTCAGCACTGTAAGGTAACTTTCAATGGGCCTACCTGGTGAGCTGACTGGAGCTGTGTAACACTGTCTGAGAGAAGTCTACACTTAATGCAAGCTTGCTCGCTGCTGTGGCTCAGGGAACTTCTTGACTCAGACTGCAGTCCGAGGGCAGAATCCCCCTCCTCACATGCTCCTCAGTCAGCATGGTGCAGAAGCTCTTTGCTTGCCTATGAAGAGCACGCATGAATATTTTTGTCTTCAGAGTCCTGCCGTGACAAACTAGCTGACTGACTGTGTGCCCAGTCCTCCCTGCGAAACTAAAGGGAAGTATCCACAGGCATTATGAGAATAATATCTTCTTGCTGAACACCCGGAAGAGTGTATTTCAGTGAAGATTTGCTTGGTTCAAAGGACTCTTTCTCTTGATATATCTTCCTTATTCTTTGGCAGATATCACCTGCATGCAAGTGACAGAAAACAGCAAAGGCAGGGGGATGTGCAGTAAGAGGGAGGTAATTTCTTTAAAGAGTCCTCCTAGATCTTGTACAGATATTCAAGGACAAAATTCAAATTGTTATCGACACCATGTCCTTCTGAGCCCATCAAGATAGTTCCGACTGGGAAGAAGTGTGTAATGGATAGACAGAAACAAACAGAGATAGTACCAGAAAAATACAATCAAAACAGATCACAGTCATCCTAGGAAAGGATACCAAAGAAGTTTTACAATGGAACTGTAAAATATCTGATCTAGATAGAGTTTTATACAGTTATTCTAAAAAGCAAAATATTACAGATGTCTCTGACATACTGAATTGCTATATGGAGTATTGAACTGGTATATGGAGATATGTAACAGTAGTAGTTGGGACAGCAAGGAACTAGGTTTCACAGAATCACAGAATCATTTAGGTTGGAAAAGACCCTTAAGATCATCGAGTCCAATCATAAACCTAACACTGCCAAGTCCACCACTAAACCATGTCCCTAAACCCCACATCTACATATCTTTCAAATACCTCCAGGGATGGTGACTCTACCACTTCCCTGGGTGGCCTGTTTCAGTGCTTGATAACCCTTTTGGTGAAGAAATTTTTCCTAATATCATGGCCCATTCCTACTCTTGAGTTCTACATAGGGAAGAGAGAGGGATCAGGGGAAGAGAGAGAAAAGTGCCTTCTGACAAATTTAATCGGAAAACCAAAAATTTATTACTTTCACTTTTACCTGAAATAGATTTGGTATACTATGAAACAGATTTCAGCTTACAAGCTAAAAAACCTATTTCTCATAAACTTTTGTACAAATAAAATTTCACTCACACGAATACAAATTTTTGTGAAGAGATGAACATAAAAAGCAGGAAAACCTGACCAGCTGTTTTACTTTCCAAATCATTCCAAATAGATGTGCTTTATTTTTCATATTATTTGCCCAGCTTTAAGTTGAACTTGAAGCCTAATTATTCACAGCCTTCAGGGAAAACACAAAGATTTCTGTTCCAGGTAGGCTACTGCAATGCTCTACTTCACAACAAAGAAGTTTTACCATTTAGTTTGTTGAGCTCTATAATCCCTTCCTAGATTCTAAATAATGCACCTTCATTAAAAGACAAAGCCTTTCAAAGACACCTTAATTTTGCTTCTAGATATTAAGCTGGCACAGTGGATAGACAGCTTTGGCTTCTTATGTTTTTCATGGGACAGTTTAAATCTCTCATGTCAGGCTCGGGCAGTCCTCACTACTCCATAATGTGAAAATTTGCCACTGGGCACTGCCCTCATAACCGCAATTCTTAACAGTGATGATTAAATGAGAGAGAAAAGTCACTTCTACTTGGTCTGTAGTTTTCATAGGGTAATGGATACAGTGTAATCTTAGTGGAAACCTGAGATGCAAAGCATGGTTTGATCGTGAAAGTCATTTCAGTGCTGGAAATGGATGTTTTTTGGAATAATGCCCAGTGAACTGCAACTTTCACAAAGTCAAGAGACTGTCCCATTAAATCTAAAAGGTTGGTTTAGCTGGTATACAGTAGATATTAAACTCAAAGTACAAAAGTCAGATTGACTTATTGAGACATTCATCTGCTGGAATGATAGTCCACCTCTCACTCTGTTCTGCTGAACTACCATGCTCCTGATTATATCTTTATGCCTATGGAAATATACGAGTGACACAAGGCAAGTGTCAACCCAGAGATTCTAAGGTGCATGATAGAGTTATTATCACTTTTTCTTTTTTTCCCATTTAGGAACTAAAAATGCATATAGTGTTTAAACAGTTGACAGGAATATTCTTTTCTTTCCAGGACTGACTTTTATGTTGCATGACCCATTTTTCTCTCTGGTACAAAGTTTTCTGCTCTGTTATCCATGGTGAACTATGGGGAAGGAGGCAGAACACGATCTAAATTCTACCAAAACTCAAGATATACTTCCACAGAGCAAAGGAGTTGTTACGAATCTTTACCTAGTTTTTGAGCATTTGCGCAGGACTTAGCCCATTAGCAGAAACCCCACCAAGGATGCTGTTTCATTGCATCCTGATGGTGAACTTTGAAGGGACCTCTGTGGCCCCAAATAGAAGTTTGCACTCCATGACATCCAAATCCTTGTCTGAGGAAAGTAGCCAGATGTACACCAACCCCTTTCTCTCCTCTAACCCTCCTGTTTCTACAGAAACGAAATCTTACAAGCCGTACAAGAGCCACAGAACAGCTGAGCCGGTGATGGAGAGCCCAGGTTGCACTGTGGAGCGCACTGAAAGATCATATTGGACAAAAATTCTTGGATGTGATCTTCTCCTCTCCACCAGACACAACGACATGTAACTCCTCCTTCGAGGCTAACGTCTCTCAGAAACAATTGTTGCAGAGCCAGGTATTGCCACGGTAACCACCTGGTTGGTAGTCAGCCAAGAATACAAAGTCACTTGATTTCACAGATATCAGAGGTGCCACTTGGCTATCTCCATCCTCATTTTCCTTCAATCTCAGATTGAAAATGAGAATGAAATTGAAAGAGAAAATTAGCCCTTAGGTCACAAGTACGAACATGTGAATGGGATCTGTGTCACCAGTGCAAGCATCTTCTTTCTGCTCTTCCCTAAAAGTAGTCAAGAAAAGTAGCATCAGATTCCTAAACCTTGTTCCTTAGTTTTAATGAGCAAGAGAGAATAACTTTGAAAGGACTTGTACGTTTCAAGTTGCAATACATCAGACTGTCAAAAACATTGGAATGCTACATACCTTAATTTTTTTCATTCACTGTAACACAGTCAGTGCAATTATCTTGTTGCAGTAAATTGGGAAAAAAAGTATCAAGATTGAATTAGCATATGATAGCTATAAAATCTGCATTGCTGGTCATCCCTTTTCTTATTAAAATTAAATAATGGAATATTATGAAATAATTAAATAAGGATATGATTTTTAAACAAGCCTATTTCTCCTTTCCACAGCATTGCAAACACTTTTGGTGCACAGCCGTGATATAATCTGTAATACTATTGGTGACAAGGAAAAAAAAAAAAAAATCAAACTGGATGAGACCTGTAATTTTAGAACCAATATGCACCAGCAAATAAATCTGATGGAAAATGCCATGAATAGTGATTGTTTGTTTGCAAGACATATGAAGGTCAGGAAAAACACTGGATAAATTTTAAAAGATGACAATACATACTGGGAGAAAATTAAAAATTGCTATTTCAATCACATAAGATTTTCTTTGCATCTTTAAAGTGTTAAGTGCACTAAAAATAATTAATACTAAATAATGTGAAAAATCTTACCTCTTTTCAGGTCCCTGGTGTTTACGACACTTTTCAGAACTGCCAGGCTGAAATCACCTACCTCTACCTGCTCACAGAAGCTCAAGAGCCATGTGCAGTGCTTGGATACTCCATCACCAGGATGCCTTTATCATACTAGAGGTACAAACCTAAAGGGACATGGACAAGTACAGAAATAAATGAGTAAGAGCCAACATGGTCTTGTCATTATTGTTAGGAGGGGGAAAGTCAGAAGAAAATATTAGAAAAGCAGGCTGAGATGAAGTACTTGAAACTTCTTCTAAAATTAGTCAATTATAAAAAAATAGCCTACCATTTGTCAACAATGGACCATTATTCTGGAAGCTGTGAGATGTGTGTATCAGTGTTCCGAATATAACAAAGTTCACAGTTTCACAACTGGGCTGTTAGGGAGTGTTGTAATACATGAACATTAGTACAGCTGCCTATTTTTTTTCTTTTTTAAATAGGTGGTTCAGTCATAGCACTTACTTGCATCAAAGTGATCAAAGGCATTATCCCTAAATTCAGTTGTCCAGAGTTTATATCTCAGTTGAGTTTTGGATTTTGCTTTCATTTTGCTCCTGAAGGACTTTGCAGTGAGCAATGAATGCTGATCTGCTAATGATCCTCCATAGCTGCAGTCATTTATGGCTCTGGAACACATGAAACCTTGACAGCAATTCAGTTAATATCTCTGAACATACTACTCTTTTAACTGTCGGTTTAGTTTGGAGTCTAGTTCTACTTTTAGTCAGCCCAATGGATTGCCAGTGAATCCACATTAATCAATCCAATTGTAAAAACTTACTTTCTGATAGTGCTTTTCCAGCTATAGTGATTTAAGGATGCATGCAAGATGAAGTTTTTAGGATTGGTGTTATCTTTTGTTGAGCCAATATTAATCTATATACCATTATTTCCATCATTACCATGTATCCACAGAGAAACTGGTACTAGATTGGTATTAACAGTTTGGTGCTTCTCCTTCCCAGTGTCAAATTGGATAAATCACATACGTATTTTTCCTAGGAGTGAAACTGTTACAGAATATCACTTACAAAAACAAGCATTAGCTGAACGCAACATAGACGTACTTGCACCTACCCTGAACTGTGAGGCAGCTGTATGCTGTGGTGCAATCTGTGGTCCCAGCGCCCTCCACCTTCTAGTTACCGACCTGGCAGGAGATCTCCTGGGTGCCTGCCAGGGCCGTGACCTCATCCGGCTTCACCACAAAAACACGTGGGGAGTAGGAAGACTCCTTCCAAAGTCTTGCCCTTAGATAGACTTGGTGTGTGGCTGAGGCACGTCACTCAGGAGCGCAGGACTTCTTGATGCCACGTTGTAGTTAAAGCTTCAGTTTCCTTGTGTACCAATTTCCAGGCTGAGCTGAAGGAGTATTGTTTCCCAACTAGATAGGCAATAGTTTATGTGGATGAATTATGCACAGAGAGGCACTTATGTACTATGGTAATGCAAGCCATAAAAGACCTAAACCCAGTGGCTTCTGTAATTAAATCATCCATCTCAGGAGAGTCAAGAAAAAACTGCAAATAGACATTTTTCAAAATGAAGAAAAATTAAGTGGTACATAAATGTTTAAAACCACACAGGTTAAATGAGTTTGCCTTTAACAGACTGAATAACTTGTTCTTAAAAGAATCATGAAAGCTGAAGTTATTCACTTAGTATTCACTTGGTCTGTTCTGGCTGATTTCAAATATGAAGTTTAGGGATTTAAAAACAGATCTGAATGAGGTTTTTAAATTATTGTTGAAGTCTTCCAACAAAATTATTGTCTTCCATTGCATGAAAGCCCACAAACAGATGAATGATAATTAACCATTTCAGATTTGGACTGGTTGGTGCATTATTCACAAGTGCATAAAATTTAACATATCTTTGTTGTTGTTCTTGTCCTTGTCATTTTAAGAATTCTGAAATGGCTTTTGTTAGTTCACTCTGGCACCCTCCTACTTGAGAATATCATTTCCGGTTAGATAAGGCTTCTTTGTTTCTGTGCAATCACACCACTGTGCGGATTAGGAAGGCATTTGATTATATTGGTGAACGCCTCACAAGGGGCTGCCTTCAACATCAACATTTAATCGATTTTATAGACACAAACAATGAAGACCTTGAAAAGTAAATTCATACTGAAGTGGCTAAGCCTTTTCTGTAGATCCCTCTAACTCCAGCATTCAATTCAAACTAAGAAAGCTCACATTCTTCAAGAAGTATTTTTCTTCTCTCTTTTTTGGTGATTAGCTATAGAAAGCAGTAAAGTGCCTGATGTACCACATTAAGAAGAATGCTAAGCGGTTTACAAGTCTCAGTAATTAATGACTATTTTTATCACAGAGAATATAGACTACTTTCTTATACCTATCTGAAACTCAATATAAGCCTCTATAAGCCTCCAGGCTGAATAATTGGTGCAACAGAGCTGAAAATGAGATGGAGGATATAATACAGCTCAAGTAATCCTGCCTTTAGCTGAAATGGAACAGTGGAGGCTCTGAGCATCCAGAAATGTTGTTTCCACTAAGATTTAAAGCCAACCAGCTGTCGGCTGCTGCAGTGAAAATTGTAGCGTTATTTACTTCCTTTACTTCAAATATTTAAAGTAACACAAACATATTTACGGGCATTTTTTTATCTCTAGCAAGTTAAGCAATGTATACTTTCACGTTTTTTCTTGTTAGTGGACAAATGAGCATATATTCTTCATAAAAATTTCAATTCAAGCACTCTGGAAATTACCTCAGTTTACAACATCCTGGAAACGAAGAAATTTGTTTTACCTTCTCTATGCAGTAGCTGTAAAAAATAAAATCTTTTCTAAATCATAATGGGTTTATAAAGGGTTTAGAGAACAGGAGGGAATATTGAAAAGGTTTATGCAGTGGTGACATTTTAAGATTGAAAGAGAGTGCTTGTTATACAGAGACCCGATGAAATCTGTCAGGTTGGGATTTACTGTTCAGCACATTTACCTCAGATATGAAAAAAAGAAAAAAGTTTAAAAAAGTAAAATAAAAACCCACCAATCTCACCTTTTCTTTTCTTTACAGTTTGCTTTGCAAATAAGATTGGAACAGACAGATGATGATAATGACAAAATGTATTTTCTTGTATTTTTTTATGTCACTTATTAGTAAATGGTACGTATAATATATTGTATCTCCTTTCTCTATGAGAGTATCGGAAACAATCCCCAAATGCAGTGTTCTGACCGAAATACAGACATTCAGTGTAGTTTTCCTTGATGTGTTTTTATTCCCCGTAGAAATCTTGGCTATTTTAAAGTTATAACGGATGAAGTGCAGTCTATAACCTATGTTTTTGGATAAGGATTGTCTGGTTTTTAATTGTGTGCAAGGAGTCTAGCGAAGCAGAGCCCTCGGGCACCACTGTAAAACAATCATTGAATAACATTAAGCCTATGGCAAGGGAGAAGTAATCAGTATAATCGTTGTACATTTTTCCTCCCAGATCCACCATCAGCCTAGAGTCTCATTCTTGGTCTGCTGCAAATGCCATCTTTTGATTACAACAGAATAATGCTGTTAAGGTTTCTGCCGTTGCCACAGTCCTACTGTGTTTGTCCTTGTGACAGATACTTTACTATGTTCTGCTTCATCGTCTGCATCACTAAAATAAGAACACCAATCTTCTATCTCGGGGATATGTTATGAACTTTCATTAGTGATTGTCATGCATTTTGACACTGCTGGACCTAAAATGATGTGGAACCGCAGAACATTGTTATTACTGTTTAATAATGTTGAACGACACTTAGGAGCTGCTTTAGCTTCCTGATTCCCACTCAAAGTGCAACAGATGACTGGTAGGAAATCACTAGGCACTGTGCTTCATCCAAACGGGCTATGTAAATAACCTCTCCTAACACTTTGGCCACAGTGGGCCACCTTTGCTTCTAAGGGAACTGCTCTCATGCACCATGGGACTGTGACCAGAGATGTAAATAACCTCTCCTAACACTTTGGCCACTGTTGCTTCTAAGGGAACTGCTCTCATGCTACAAATCATTCTCCGTGATCACTTACACATTGAACTTTTGTCCCTGGACAACACCATGGGACTGTGACCACAGACTGCTGAAAGGAGAATCTGAAGAGCTGGCGGTACCTGGTCACTCACTGTCACCTCCATGACCCAGACTCAATTCATAAAGAAAGGGGTTTTATGTAACTGAGACCTTGAGAAGAGAACCATTTACCCTATAAGGCAACATACACCTCTTTCAATGCTTTTAATCCAAGCATGGACGAGTTAACAAAAACACATTAATCCCAGAGACCCTGAACTTCTGTATTCTGCTGATTTTGGCCTAGGCAAAGCATCACTTAGATTGATGAGAATTCAGTTTCAAGACTGCAAAGATGGTGGGACATTCTGACCTTTGAGGATGGACAGAAGTGTCTTCCCTTGATACCTGAAAATGCTTCCTCTCATGCCACAATCTTTACAGTGGTGCCGAGCAACAGGACAAGGGGCAATGGGCACAAACTGAAGCATAGGAAGTTCCGTCTGAACATGAGGAAGAATTTCTTCACTCTGAGGGTGACAGAACACTGGAACAGGCTGCCAAGGGAGGTTGTGGAGTCTCCTTCTCTGGGGATATTCAAGACCCACCTGGACAAGGTCCTGTGCAGCCTGCTCTAGGTGATCCTGCTTCAGCAG
>Ga0181612_130429_pt1 | contig 32142 bp, 29 predicted proteins | sample HoacroProtozoa21_FD_119630 | JGI IMG/M metagenome (GOLD analysis project Ga0181612, IMG submission 119630) | Hoatzin crop microbial communities from Cojedes, Venezuel. Combined Assembly of Gp0051906, Gp0051904, Gp0051908 | reverse complement strand
CTCATTACCCAATCAGATGAATATGAATTACTTACGCTAACAGAAACCATCCTATCTTTTCCACTTAATACTCCAGCTGTAACAGTTCCCCTATAAGTAACACCTTCTGGAGCACCAACTGTAAATATAGTATCTCCTAAATTAGAATCTTCACTAGATCCAAGAGTCGCAACTAAAGTAACATACTTTTTATCAATTCTTAAAACTGCTAAATCTAAATATTCGTCCCCTCCTAATTTTGTTGCTTCAACTTCAGTATCATCACTCATTAAAACTTTAATATCACTAAAATCTTCAACAACATGTTGGTTAGTTAAAATATAACCATAATTATCATCAGTCTTATAAACAAATCCAGATCCTGTTCCACCAAGTTGTCCATTAGTATATCCTTCAACTACAACAACTGCATCATAAACTTTCTCAATAGATGCTGCTAGAGACGACTTTTCATATACTTGTGTTCCATTTTTTGTAATAGTTTGAACAGTATTAGTTCCACTTAACGCTTCAGATATAAGTGGTGTAAATTTAAGTAGTGAAAACATAACTGCCCCACCTAAAATAAATGCCATAAACACAATAATAAATAATTTTAATCCACTATGCTTCTTCATTCCTATCATCGCTCCTTTCAATATCAACTAATTTTTTCCAATTAAGAACAAATCCCATTTTCTGCATAATTTTTTCCAACTTTATAGTGTTTAAATTATAATCCAATGTATTAAACCTATTTTCTAATTCAATTACCATTAATTTAAATTCTTCATGAGATAGCATCTGTTTCATTATTATAATTAAAGCAAATAAATCATTTTTACCATATTTATATCCATTATCATCCTTAGGCACATCAAGTAATTTATGATATATTGTATCTCCTATATAAATCTGTGTCTTATTATCATATAATATATCTTCATGTGCACATAAATTTCTATAATTAGCAAGTAATGGTAAATATGTAGATAATTCATCAACATCTAATCCATAAATATCTGCAATCTCTTTCTTATCTCCATCTTTAAGTATAGAATAAAGTTCACTAACTATTCCAAAAGATAAAACTTTAACTAATATCCAAAGTGGAATATAACCATATCCTTGAGAATAATGTTCAGTTGCACTATGCTGTGGCCCATTAATTCTAATTTGTCTTTTCATCTTTTGAAGTAAATCATTAACTTGTCTTTGTCTTGAAGCATCTTGCGTAAAGTTCCTAGGTCTAAGATAATCTGATTCTCTATAACCATATTTCTTAGATAATTGATAAGATATAATTGATTTCATATTATTTTCAATAACTAATATATTTTTAAAAATAATATTTCTAATATTTCTATCAAACAAAAACAAACTATATAACTCTTCAAAAGTTGTCCCTTTAATAAAAGTCTTATTATCTCTAGAATTATAAAATACATGTCTATATCCATTTATAAAGAAATAATTCTCTCTTAAAAGTACATGTTTAGTATACTTCTCATCATTAATTATAAGTCCTTTCTTCTTATAAATTTCCACTTGTTCATCAAGTGTCTTAAAATTCTTATCAACCATTATCTCACCTACAACTCTTGCGTCTACCATTATATCACAAATATATTTTCAAAATGTGTTTTTTTTGTGATATTTTCTTCTTTCTATTCTTTTTTAATTAACAATTTTTATATTACTTACTTTCCATGCTCTTAAATTAATTGGCTCTAGTTTTATCTTACAATATAAACAGTTCCCAGATAAATCTCTTAAAGGTGCACCACAATTAGGACAATGTAGTCCAAAATGCTCATGCTTTTCATTAAACTTATCTTCATCATACACATAAACATACTCACAATCAATTCTTGCTTCTTTCTTTAAATTTGTATAATGTTTAACATCTTTATTAGTATTATAATAATAACTTAATGAAGTAGAAGTACTAATTGTTGCGGCACCATTTTCTTTTTTATAACTCTTAATCGCATGTTTATTAAACTTAATCTGTTTATAAGTCTCTTTTATATCATTTTCTATCATATCATCTATCATATTTTCAACTTTTTCTCTAATTAATATAAAATCTTTATCTCCATGAATTTTATCTTTATTTAATTTACTTATACTAGATAGGTAGCAAGATAAATCATTTTCTATCTTATTAAAGAAATTATTAACATTAAAATCATTAAAATCTTTCTGTATATTTGGAACTACTAAATTAGTAATACCACCAATTGACTTAACACGAGAATACTCATTTTCTTTAGCATTGCTAAACTCTTTAACGCCTTCTTTTAATGCTAACTTAAGTTTATCATAATCTTCTCCTAAAGTTAATTTTAGTTTAATCTTAATAATTAAATATATAATAAAACCTAGAATAAGTATACCTAAAACTATCCCAATAATAATAGATAACCCGCTCATCTAAAACCACAACCTTTATATAATTCTAACATTTTTTTTACTAAAAATATAGAGTAATTTATACATTTATGATAATATATTTATTACTAAAAAAGAAGTGATTAATATGCCCGCAACTCTATTTCATGCATACTTCTCAAAAGAAGTATATAATAAACTAAATAATGAAATAAAAAATAAAATAGATATAAATAAATTAAAAACGTTTTCTCAAGGAACAGATCCACTAATGTTTTATAATTTAATATCTCTAAAAAAAGGAAAACAAGTAAGACAATATCAAAAACTATGTCATACAAAAGACACTAAAAAACTATTTTTAAATATAATAAATAATATAGATATAAATGATATAGATTCATTTACTTTTTTATGTGGATATATTTGCCATTATGTATTAGATTCTAACTATCATCCATATGTTATATATAAATCAGCAAATCCTACTAAAAAAAATCTTGGAAAGCATGCCAAAATAGAAGCATATTTTGATAACTATATAATAAGTAATTACTTACATAAAAACTATAAAACATTTAATGTCACAAAATACTCTCTATATAATTTTAAATTTTCCACTTCTTTAAATAACTTACTAGATATATCATTTAAAAACACTTATAACATAAATAATTTTTCTAAATATTATAATAAATCTATAAAACAAATGAAATTTGATATAAGACTATGTAGATATGATCCAGTATCAATTAAAAGATTAATATATAAATTTCTAAACTTAATAACACTTAAAAAACTATATAACTTTGAATATATATCTTATAATATTAAAATTACTGATAAAGAAAAATCTAATTATCTAAATAAAACAAACAAAACTTGGCATAATCCATATAATAAAAAATTAAAATATAAGTATAACTTTGAAGATATTCATAATAATTCTATAAATGAAGCCTTATATATTATAAATGAAACATATAAATATCTAACAAATAACAAAGTTAACTTAAACAAAATATATACAAATAAAAGTTTCATGACAGGACTTAACTGCAATACTTACACTAAAGTTGAAATCTATGAAAAAAACTAGGGTATTAAACTCTAGTCTTTTTTTAATTTACTTAACTCTTCTAATGCATTATCGGCATCCTTATTTAATTCAACGCATGACTCCAAATATTTAGAATAACTATCTAAACTAGATACAAAATCTTCTAATTCTTGTAAATTCTTTCCATTTATTAATTCTTTTAATATAATAGACTCTTTATATAATTTTACTGAATATTTTAATACCTCTTCATATGTAAAGTTCCCTATCATAAACCTAACTCCTCTATTTTTTGAGAAGTTGATATACTTTCTTTTGGAGTACTTAATACACTAAGTAATTCTTGAGATATATCAACTTTCTTTTCTTTACTAAAATTAGATAATCCCTTTACTAAAGCATCTTTATATTCAAAAATATTATTAATATAAGACATATTATCAGGAGTTCTATATCCATTTTTTAACTCTTCTATATCTTTAAATATATTATTAATTGTCATCATATAAGTATCATACTCGTTCATAAAATCATCCCCTATATTAACATAATTCTAGAATTGTTCTTTAAATCAGTATCTCTAATAGTAGTATTAACATTATATACATTACCTGTTGCTCTATTATATAAATTAGAAGTAGATTTTTTAATATAAACACCACCAGTTAATTCAACTAAAGCATCTTCAATTAATCCCTTAACAGTACCAATTTTCTTATTAATAGGTAAAAATATATCATAATCTCTCTCAATTGATGGGATACTTAAATTAACTAAAATCTTATTCTTATTATTCAAAATAATCACCTACTCATTTATAAACTTAACAAGTTCTGCTTTACCCTTCTTAATATTATAACCAAAATTCTCTTGTACTTCTTGTCTTAATATTCTAGATGCAGTAGTAACCTTTAATGTATATTGATTATTTATACCATTACCAATCCATAAAGCATCACTAGTAGATACACAAGATTTAAACCAAGATTCATAAATAAATCCTTTAATTTTATCTATACTATCTATTATTATAAATCTTAAATTATCATTTTCATTAGAACTTAATAATATATTAGTAATCTTAGTCTTATCTTCACTTGATAATTTACTTAAATAATTATTTATTCCTATAAATATACAAATATTAACTTTACTATTATCTAAACTTACTAATTTACTAGTAGATAATTCACAAGTCTCATTAGAATAAACACATAAATTATTATTAAAGTTTTCAAGTGCTGACATAGCATCAAATATAATTACATTAGAATTATCTATTTTAGTTAGTATTGAAATTAAACCATTTATAAATACAGTTTCAGATGTAATATCTTCTCCAGATATAATATAACCATTATTAGATTTCAAATCTATAGTTGATATTTCTAAACTATTTTTCTCAACTCCTACAGGAACACGAGATAATCCAGATAAACTATCTATTAAGAATTCTTCATTAACAATTTCAGGTAATATTGGAATCTTTTTAGCTTTAAAAGTGCATATATTATTAAGTTTTTTACATACACATTTAATATAATCAGTCATCTTTTCTTCTTTATATGGATAAGCACTTTGGAACTCATAAATATTATCTAATAATATCATACCACGTCCATATGCTTTAGAAGGCTGTTTCTTTCTAACACCAGGTATAACTGATGAATAATCTCCAGGATCATTAAATTGTAATACTAAATTCTGAGAGAAATTCTGTCGTAATCTATACCTAACTGTATTATAAGCACTTGTAGTAAATATAAAGAATATTCCATATTTTAAAGAATCACGAGTAAGTTGCATCATAACATCATCATATTGATCAAATGTTTCAGTAAATGCTTCAACGTTATTTATCGCAACAACTATCATAGGTATTTGTTTACCACCATGTCTAATATAAAAATCATATGAACCATTATAATCAACAAATCTCTTACGTCTATCTTCTAATGTAGCAAGAAGCATCTTAAATAAGTTTTCAATCTTTTCAGCATCACTTGCTAGTAATACTTCTCCAACATGTGGAGCATCTTTAAATTGAACAAGTGTTTCTGCACCAAAATCAAGTAAATAGAAATTAACTTCTTTAGAAGTATGAGTTGTAATACAAGAATAAATTATTGTAGACAAAAGCAACTCTTTACCACTTCCAGCAGAACCAAAAATAATTGTATTACCACCATTTGTAATAGGAAGTCTTAATACTTCTTGTCTTTGATTATCAGGATCATCATATTCTCCAATTATAGGACAAATATTATTATATTCAGTCTTAATATTATATTTTTTCTTTAATGACTCAACAAATATAACATCAGGTATCCTATCTAACCAAAGTTTAGGTATTTTAACATTTTCATTTTTTGCTTCATCTATAATATATCTAATTATATTAGTAACTTCTTCACCTTGAGCAACCATATGCTCTTGAAACTTAGTATCTTCTAAAGATTCTATTACATTACCAACATCATCTATAATATTAATTGCCTGATCTACTCTTTTCTTTCTTTTTTCCATTGGATAATATGGTGCCCCTGCCCATGCAGCTTGGCCTTGAGCAAATAGTTCATTATATCCAACTTGTAAGAAAAATCTACCAGCATTTTTAATTTCAGCAGCATCAGGACATTTAATCATATCATTAGAATCTGACTTATCTTGAACTTTTAAACAAACTCTAAAACGAGAGTTAGACCAAATCTGATCATTTACTACACCACTTGGCTTTTGGGTTGCTAAAATCAAGTGAACTCCAAGTGAACGTCCAATACGAGCAGTTGAAATTAATTGATCCATAAACTCAGGTTGTTGATCTTTTAACTCAGCAAACTCATCTGAAATAATCAATAAGTGAGAAATTGGAGTAGAAACTTTTCCAGCACGATATAAACTCTGATATTTATAAATATCAATAGTAGATTCATCTAACTTATCTCTTGCTTCATTAAATAATTTTTGTCTTCTTCTTAACTCACTTTGAATGGATGCCAAACTTCTATTCATTTCAACTGTATCTAAGTTAGTAATAGTTCCAGCCAAATGTGGCAATTTCATGCCAGTTTCTTTATTTTCAAAAGCACCAGCTAATCCACCACCTTTATAATCAATTAAAACAAATTGTAATTCATAAGGATGATAATTTAATGCCATAGATAAAATATAAGTAATAATAAATTCAGATTTACCACTACCAGTCATACCAGCAATTAAACCATGTGGTCCATGTGCCTTTTCATGTAAATCAAGTTTAAATAACTCTTGAGATTTATCAAATCCAACACTAGCTGCAAGTGACTTAGTAGGATCATTATTCTTCCATCTATTTAATACATTTAATTGTTCAACTTTACCTATATTATACATCTCTAAGAAACTAAGTTTAGTAGGTAAAGTTCTATTTTCTTTTAATATTCCATCTATTGGAACATTAGATAATATTTGACAAACTTCTCTCATATTAACATTTTTATCATAATCAGCAACAAATACTTTTTGTTTATTAGATACAAGTTCATTTTCAAATACACCAGATTGTTGATCTCCAATACTAACAAAAGTCTTACACTCATTAGGTAAATTAACTAATCTCTTACTAATACATATTAAAGAAAAGCCATAATTAATACCAGATTCACAAACATCTCTAATTATATCAACATCTCTAATTTCTTTATAATTATCACATATTATTAAATAATAAGGTCTATGATGTTTATAATCATTTTCGCTTATTTCCATTTTATCACTAGATTGATCATACTTACGAGAGTTTAATACTTGCTCCAAATATAATGATATTTCTTTAGTTTCATCTAAATTAGAAGCAAAATATCTAATAGACTTATCATCACTCCATATATGTGGAGCATCTTTTAAAACTTCCCATTTTTTATAATTAACTTTATTAGTTAAAATAACTAACTTTAAATCTTCATATGAGTGATAAGCAAATATTTGAAGAAGTAAATTATTAATAAAATCATCTTTAATAGAACTATCTCCAATTATAGCAGTAATATTATTTTTAACAAAAGAAAGTGATATAGGAACATCTTCAAGTAATCTAGATTCACTAGATAATTTATATACTTCTTGAAGTAAATTATCATCTTCTAAAGAAAAATGTTCTTGTGGAAAACTAATTTCTCCCTGTAATTCAGTTCTACCAATACCAAGTCTTAAATCTAAAAAATCAGATTGTTGTATTTCTCTTTCCCATAAATTCCTTTTTTTCTTATAAATTGTTTCAAGTGTTGCAGATAAAGGCAAATAATTATCTATTAATATTTGTCTTTGTACTTTCATTTCTGATTGTATTCTTTGTCTTTTTTCATTTAAATATTCTATATATTTAGTTTGTCTTAATTGCTCTTTCTTTTTCTTTTCATTATTTTGATATCTTTTTAATAATAAAGGAAATACAAGCATAGACATAAACATAGCAACACCTGCTATTAAAGTAATTATTGTAGAAGTATCATCTTGTCCTTCAATTACTTTATTTGCCGCAGAGAAAATAGTAGTCATAGACATCATAGACATCGCAAGCATAGGAGCAATAGTATAAACAAGTGGAGTTTTATCTTCTTTTTCTGCACCAGGTGGTGGATCTATTGCTATTTTAACATCTTCAATAGCAGTCTTAAATCTAGGAGACCTATAAAAATAATCTTCATCTTTATAAAACTCAATTGACTCTTCTTCTTCTTTTTCAAATTCTGTTTGAGTTTGCTTTAACTCTTTTTCTATAACAAATTTATTACTATCAAATTTAATTAAATTACCAATATTATTAATAGAGATTTTCCCTTTCATAACAACAAGTTTTAATCCCATTATAAAAATAATATCTCCATATTCTAATTCTTGTTTTTCTACTGCATAATTATTAACAAAAGTTCCATATTTACTATTTAAATCTTCAATTGTCCATTTACCATCATTATAACTAAGTTTAGCATGTTGTTTAGATACAAGCGGATAACTATAATTTATATGTGCTTGAGAATTATTACCAATTAATAAATCTCCATTAGTTTTAATAGTCAATTTAATTTCCTGTTTTTCAATAGAAGGAGAACAATAAAGTATAACATATTCATCTTCATTATTTATTTTTAAAAAATACACATTATATTCTTTTAATATTGCAGTATCAACTTCTACATCATCTGACATTATCTTAGTTTCAAAGTCACTTTTAATAACCCATTTACCATTAATGGCCTCAACATTTATTAAATTTCTCTCATTTCCTAAAGAATCCATATCAGTAATCCAGTAATTACCAGAAACACTTTTAGGCAATGTAAAATTAATTATTTGAGTTTTTTTAACCAATCTGACAATCACTAGTATCACACCCTTATTATTAAAACAATTATACTAATTTTTTTAAAATATTACAATAAAAAAGTTCTAAGTTTTTTCTTAGAACTAATTTTAAATTAACGTTTACTAAATTGTGGAGCTCTACGTGCTTTCTTAAGTCCAGGTTTTTTACGTTCTTTCTTTCTAGAATCTCTAGTTATAAATCCATTTGCTTTTAATATTTTTCTATAACTATTTTCAGAATCACTTGGAGTATTTTTATCATATTCTAATAATGCTCTAGTAATACCTAAACGAATTGCTCCTGTTTGTCCTTGAAATCCACCACCATTGACTTTAGCATCAACATCGAATAATTCTTCAGTTTTAGTAACTTCAAGTGGAGATTTTAAATCCATAACTAATACTTCAAATGGAAAGTAATCACGAACATCTCTACCATTTACTGTAATTTTTCCTTTTCCAGGAGTTAATCTAACTCTAGCGACACTTCTTTTTCTGTGTCCTACTCCAGTATAAACTTTATTCTCACTCATGATTTAACCCTCCTACTTTACTTCTAACTTCTCTGGTTTTTGAGCTTCATGTTTATGATTTTCATCTGCATAAACAAATAATTTTTTATACATTGCTCTTCCTAATCTGTTATGAGGAAGCATTCCCCTAACAGCTCTTTCCATCATCTCAACTGGATACTTTTCAATCATAGTTTTAGCGTTTCTAACTCTTAAACCACCAGTATATTGAGAATGGTTATAATACATCTTATCATTTAACTTATTACCAGTTAACTTAACTTTTTGTGCATTAACAATGATGATATAATCTCCGCAATCAATATGTGGAGTATAAGTTGGTTTGTTTTTACCACGTAAATATACAGCAGCTAAACTAGCAACTCTACCAAGTGGCATGTCTTTTGCATCGATAACATACCATTTTCTTTCTACTGTTTCCTTTTTTTGCATATAACTTTTCATAATATTTCCTCCTATTTACAAATAACTAAATTTTCCCAAGATCTAGTTAATGTGGGGATTAAATGTACCGATTAAGATTATACTAAAATTCTTCAATAATTTCAACATTTTTTTGATTTTTATTAATTTTAATTTTAAGTTCCCGCATCAATTAGCATGTGAACTTAACATTAAAACATTATATAAATCTTAATTCTATATTCTTAATGGTTACAATACATATTAATACCAATAAAAAGAAAATTAAATTAACAATTGACAATATCACAGAAATTATTAATAATCAACTCCTATATTAACAATTAGAGTTAAGTCATTTTCTTTAACATATTTTATAAAATTTAATATAGAATCATATGCTTCAATTAATTCTTTTTTAGTAAATAATCTTTCTGAAAATAACTTCATATCTAAATTATTTAAATCATCAAAATAAGAATCAATATCAACAATAACATCTTCATCTTTTAATTCATATGGTCCAGCTTCTTCACACCAATCAAGTGATAATCCAGAATCCCATTTTTTCTGATTTTCAAGCATAGAATCTATATATCCATCCCATAAAATTAATGCCGTATCTTTCCTTTCTTTAATTTTAAAAGCTATATAATCATGTCCTTCATATCCTATATAATATTTCTTATTAATCTCTCCAATGTGCACTATCCAGCACCTCCTTTTGTTTTTCTGTTAATGTACCATTATTTTTAGCCTGAATACATTTTTGATACTCTTTGTGATCAATCCATTTTTTTTGACCATTTTTCATTTTCAACAAATGATACTTTTTACTCGGCCTTGCATTTAAACCATTTCCAATACCTTTTACTATTTTTTCAACTTGCCAAGAACTCCCCATATAATTTGGTGAATTTGGCGTTTTTTCATGCCATCTAGATTCATATTTTACCCCATTTCTTTCAAATTTAAATGATAATTGTTTATAACCATTTTTTTGTTGCTCCTTATAAGTTGCATATGATGGTATTTTTATAGGAGAACTCTTAGCATAATTTTGAATACTTTTAGATGCCATTGACAAATCATTATCAATTATCAATACTGGTTTTTTTATGACTGCCATAACTAAATCTGATTTAGAACCTATTGTAGAACCAAAATTTCCACGATATCCGCTTCCCATTATTTTTTTTCCTTCATTTTTTTAAAATTATAACTTTCAAATATATGAAAAGAAATATTTTTATAATTATCCTTTATTTCTTTTGGCAGACTGCCATAAATAATAATATCAGTTGGTTCTAAAACATCTATAGTTTCTCTTATTGCATTTACAATTAATTTTCTTTCTATCTTCCTTTTAGATGTTCCTATAGTACCTATAGCAATGATATCGCCTTTATAAAGTCCTTCAAATGCAAACTTATAAGTTCTTTCATCACCTAATCTTACATTGGGAATCACCTTTATATTATTTTCTATAAACCAATTTGCTAATGCTCTACCCATATATATATGATATTTTTGCATTACTAATGGCATATTAACATATAAACTAAAATCACAAGAAATAACTCCATTAAATTTTTTTAACTTAGTTATATATATTTTAGGATTATTCCAAACTCTTATAAATAAATAATCGAGTTCATAAAAACATACCCAACAATCAAAATCATTAAAGTTGGATTTCATTGCCTCTGAAAAAGGTACTATTTTATTTGGAATTTCATTGCAAGACTTTATCGAAGGAAATTCATCTTCTCCAGCATAAATTGCTGTTCTTACTAAATATGAATTAAATATATCATATTTAGTATTATAATTATCGTTTACCATATGTTAATCATCTCCTTTTATATAAATTAGTAAACAATTTTTTTAAAAAATTGAATTATTTTTCAACATATGGTAATATAATAACTGATACGACATATTATCATATGTTGATTATTTTGATTGTGTAAATTGGTCCAAACAATTAACACAATCTTTTTTTTCTCATTTTTTACCACCTCCTTTATGTACATTAAAATATGTATAAACTGCCGCATCATAAGATACACCACATTTTTCTTGAATTATCTCAGGCATCATACCCTTCGTTAAATCATAATCAATCAACAACTCACCAGCAAAACATTTAGCATGCCATTCAGGATCAATATATGCAGGATTACAAGGATTAACTTTTCTATATAATTTTATACCGAATAGTTTGAAGGATAATAAATGTTCTAATTCATGTGCAAGAGTCATCCTAGCAAATCCATTTCCTAACATCGCTTTTTCAAAAAGTTTAGCTCTAAAGTAAATTTTATTTTCATTAAGGTCTGTATAAGCATAAACATTATCCTTAAATTCATTATCAGGTTTCAGTTCATATTCAAAATCAAAATCTAAGGCCATTTTATCCCATAATTTTTCAATTGGAAAATAAATTTCTTTTTCATATCCATATTTTCTTCTTATTCCTTTTGCAAATGCTCTGATATCTTCTCTGCTTTGTGGATCACATACTAAATCTTTGCTATTCATCATATCAACACTCCTTGCTAATTAATTCCAATAACTCATCAACTGCTTTATCTGACAAACTATCAAATGTTCTTCCCAACGAAATTGCTAACTCCTTTTTTGAACCAGACAATTCTGATAAATCAAAGTCAACCCTATTGTTGTTAAGTATAATGCCTTCATCTAATTCTTTAATTTCATTTTCTGACAAATCATAATTATTAATTATTTTGTTTTTAAAATTATCTGGAACTTTTTTCTTTCCGTTTTCTATTGCTGATAAAAATGTAGAAGAAACATCTAATTTTTCAGCCATATCTAATAATACTTCATTGTTTTTGATTCTAATCTGTTTTAACAAAATGCTTAATTTTTTGCTATCTCTTTCCATATACTATCCACCTCCATATAAATTAGTTAATTTTACTTAACTAATTCAAGTATAACATATAAAAAAATAAAATCAACCTTTTTAGTTCATTTTTTTTACCTTAATGGTTCACTACAGTTTCCTATAAATATAATAATTCTTATCATTATCTAGTTCAATTTAATATTTTATAATTTTTAGTGGTTTTTTTGTATTGCAACAATTTGTTAAAAAGCCTAATATATCAAGCAAAATTTTTATTGAAACATCTTTTTAATTAACAACATTTTTCTATATTTGTATATTGAATAAAATACATATTTGTGATATAAACAAGATAAAAGAAAGGAGAATAAAATGGTTAAAAAGATAAATAATGCAATTACAAGTATATTAATAATAAACATATTACTTATATTTATAGGTCTAATAATGTGTATATTTCCAAATATCACAATAAAAACACTAGGTATATTAATAGGAATAATTATGATTTTAAATGGATGTTTCTGTCTATATATAAACATAAATTATTTCATAAACTCATTATTTAAAGGAATAATATCACTAGCATTAGGAATAATGTTATTATTAAAACCAGATGAAATGTATTTAATACTACCTATTACTATAGGAATATGGATAATATTATCAAGTATAAATAATATAAGTGTAGCAATCTTTATGAAAAAATATATTGATGATTCAAACTATATATTAACATTTATCCTAGCATTAGTAACAACATTAATAGGAGTAATTGTAATATGTAATCCATTTGAATATGCAACATACTTCATAATAATATTAGGAATATGTATAATTATAAGTGCAATACTAAATATAATAGATATATTAATATTTAAGAAACACACTAAGAATATTAAATCTAGTTTTAAAAATTTAATAAAAGAATTAGAAGAGTTTTAATTAATTCTTCTTTTTTTATGATAAAATATTAAATATAGATGAGGTGATTAAATTGAAAAAGAAAGTTATTTTAATATTTATTTTATTTATTAGTATATTTATAGTTGCAAGTTGCAATAAAAAAGAAAGTAAAGAAGAAACAAGTTATTCTAAAATATTTAAAGAAGAATATGAAGAATTAAATAATAAAGAAACAAAGTATGGATCAACTTATAGAAGTATTTCAATTGATGAAGATAATCCATTTGAAAAAGTAACTGCAGATGAAATAGTAGAAAAAATAGAAAACAATGAAGAATTCTATTTATATATAGGAGATAAATATTGTCCATGGTGCAGAAGTGTAATAGAAAAATTTATTGAAGTTGCAAAAAACAACAACATTAATAAAGTATATTATGTAAATATATGGGATGATGATATAAATGAAATATTAAGAGATAAGTATGAATTAGTTGATAATGTTCCAACTAAAACAAAAGATGGAACTAAAAGTTACTATAAATTATTAGAATACTTTGATAGTGTATTAGAAGATTATACCCTAACAAATGATAATAATGAAGAAATTCAAGTAGGAGAAAAAAGAATATATGCTCCAAACTTCTTTCATTATACAAAAGATAATATAAAATTTACTACTGGTATTTCAGATAAACAAGAAGATTCAAATCAAGAATTAACAAATGAAATATTAGAAGATGAAGAAAACAAATTTCAAGTTTTTTTTAGTTAATAAGGAACTAATATGGAAAAAGAAAATAAAGATTTAAAACATTATGAAATAGAAGAAGAAAAGAATTATTATTTTTTAAAACCAATATCTTTAATACTATTCTTTATAGTATTTATAAGTATATTTATAGGTCCATCAACACTAACAATAATTCTAAATATAATTGCATTAATACTAGTATTGATAAATACAATCATAATATTTATAAAATATAAAAAAGATTTATTTAAAGACTATGAAATAAGATTACATATATTTTTTAGAATAATAGGAATATTTTTCTCAATCTTATTAATAACATATTCATTTATATTTATAGATGCATGTAATAAAGCAAAATCATGTACTTGCAACAAAAACACATGTATATGTAAATATAACAATAATAACTATAGTTGCAGCAAAGATATATTAAATAAAAAGCAAATAATTGATGAATAAATAAAATTCATCTTTTTTAATGGTATTTTATTAATTAATAAGTTATAATAACTATATAAATTTACGTATGAAAGGAGAAAATATATGTACCTAAATAATAAAATATTAGTAGGAAAATCAGATGATAAAGAATTATCAATATTACTTAATAAAGCAAATAGACACGGAGTAATAAGTGGAGCAACAGGATCTGGTAAAACAATAACTCTAAAAGTTATGGCAGAAGGCTTCTCAGATGCAGGAGTTCCAGTATTTTTGGCAGATGTTAAAGGAGATTTAGCAGGCACTTGCCAAATAGGAGAAACAAACGAAAGTTTAGAAGAAAGACTAAGTAAATTAAAGATAGAAGACTTTGAATATAAAAGTTATCCAGTAAGATTCTGGGATTTATTTCAAGAAAAAGGTCATCCAATAAGGGCAACAGTTGATGAAGTAGGATCAGACATATTATCAATTATGTTAGGATTATCTGAAACACAAGAAGGAGTTTTATCAATAGTATTTAGAATTGCTAAAGATAATGATTTAAAATTGGATGATTTAAAAGATTTAAGATTATTACTTCAATATATAGGAGATAATGCAAGTGAATATACAACAAAATATGGAAATGTAACAAAACAAAGTATAGGAGTAATTCAAAGAAGTTTACTTGCACTAGAAAATCAAGGAGCAGATAAATTCTTTGGTCATCCATCTCTAGATATAAAAGATTTTCTTAGTTTTGACACAAATGATGGACGTGGAATAATAAATATATTAGATGCACAAGAATTATTCAAATCTCCAGACTTATATGCATCTTATCTTTTATGGTTATTAAGTTCACTTTATAATATGATGCCAGAAGTAGGAGATGTAGATAAACCAAAATTAGTATTCTTCTTTGATGAAGCACATTTATTATTTAAGGATATGGCACCATATAGATTAAAGAAAATAGTTCAAATAGTAAAACTAGTAAGATCTAAAGGTATAGGATTATATTTTATATCTCAATCAATAACAGATATGCCAGATGAAATATTATCCCAACTAGGAAATAGAGTTCAACATACTTTAAGAGCATATACTCCAAGTGAACAAAAAAATGTAAAAGCCGCAAGTGAAGCATTTAGGGTAAATTCTAAATTTGATACACAAGAAGAAATATTAAATTTAGGAACAGGAGAAGCACTAGTATCTTTCCAAAATGAAAAAGGAGAACCAGAGATAGTAGAAAAAGCAACAATACTTCCACCACAAAGTAAGATGGGATCAATTGATGATATTACAAGAAACAAGATAATTAATAATTCTACATTAGTAGGAAAATATGATGAAGTTATAGAAAGAGACTCAGCATATGAACAATTAGATCAATTAATTAAAGAAAAAATCCAAAAAGAAGAAGAAGAAAAGCAAAAACAAAAAGAAGAAAAAGAAAAAGCTAAAGCTGATGAAAAAGCTGCAAAAGAAGCAAAAAAAGAAGAAGAGAAAAAGAAAAAAGAAGAAGAAAAAGAAAAAACTAAAAACGCTAAAAAAATAGAAAAACTAGGAGACAGATTAATAGGTAACGCCGCAAGTACAGTAGAAAGAAAAATTCTAAACAGCGTTCTAAAAAATATATTTAAATAATTTTATCCACAATTTTGTGGATATTTTTTTCAACTCTTGTTTTTCTTATCTTAGAAAAAATGTACAAATCGTACAAAAATATACTAGTTAACTTCATCAAACTGAAAGATTTGCACAAATTAATGTAAATTGTTCAGTCAACTGAACAATTTACAAAAGAAATTAATCCACATATTTGTGGATATTTTTTTATAGATTTTTATTTATATAATCTCCTACTCCATCATGATTATTATCATAATAAGTAACAGCAACACTTGAATTTTTTACTTCATCTAAAGCATTTTTTAATGCTACTCCAAGTCCTACATTTTCAATAATTTGAATATCATTAGGACCATCTCCAAAAAATACAACTTCATCTATATTAATATTTAAACTATCACATAATTTAGATAATCCATATAACTTATTAACACCTTTATTTAAAACAACAAGCCATTTCTTAGATTTATTAGAATCTTGCATAATAAAACAATCTAAATTATCAAAACTAGAATTAATCAAATCACAAAGTTCATTAATATAATCCTTATTTACAAATATATTTATTCTTTCAACATTATCTATTTTATCTAATGATTTATATTTTCTAATATAATTATATAAACTCAAATAATGTTTAGTCTTATAATAATAGTCAGATGTGCAATAATCTATAGAATTATATTTACCTTTAATCAATTCTTGCAATTTAATAATATCTTTTTTATCTATATAAGATAAAATTTCTCTATTCTTATTATTAACATTATATATATCACATCCATTATTTAATATAAGATAATCAAATATTTCAAGTTCACAAACGCTCTTAACACTTAATAATGTTCTAGCAGTAACACCAACTATATAATAGTTATCTTTTTTATTAATTAATGCTTGTTTTGTAGATTTTAACACTTTTCTATTATCAGTTAATATAGTTCCATCAAAATCAACCGCAATCATCTTATATTTGCTTTTATGTAACTTTTCTACATTTTTGTCAACATAAATATTTAATTTTTTATCAATATCATTATTATAAGACTTATTTTTATAATTTTTCATATTTTATCTCCTTAAATAACATTATACATTATTTTATATAATTTCATATAAATTTCATAATCAAATATTATAATAAAAACATGAAGGGAGAGATGTAAATGGGATTATTTGATAAATTAACAAATAATACAAATGAAAATGAAACAAATAACAATAGACCAGAACCACCAAAAGACGAAAATGGAAGACCACTTCCACCACCAGATGGAAAAAGGCCACCTGAACCACCAAAGGATAAAAATGGAAATCCGATGAAACCACCAGTTGACGAAAATGGTAATCCAATGAAGCCACCAGTTGATGAAAACGGAAATCCAATGAGACCACCAATGAATAATAGTGAAGAAGAAACTACAACTCAAGAAACACAATCAATATAATTTAAAAGCAATGAATTTGTTAACTCATTGCTTTTTCTATTATTTCTTTAGCAGCCTTCTTACCAGCTTCCATTGCAAGTATAACTGTTGCCGCACCAGTTACGGCATCACCACCTGCATAAACATTATCAATTGAAGTCATAGATTCATTTACTTCAATTAATCCCCTATCACTTAATTTAATATCACTATTTTTTAATGCTAAATGATTAGGACCAGTTCCAAGTGCCATTACTACCATATCACACTCTATGAACTTTTCACTTCCAGGTATTTCACTTACTGAGCACCTTCCACTTTCATCTGGCTCGCCTAACTTCATTTCTACAACTTTCATACCAATTACATTATTTTCATCATCTTTTACAATTTGAGTAGGATTATGTAATAATTCAAATTTTATGTCTTCTTCTTTAGCATGCTCAACTTCCATTTTTCTAGCAGGTAATTCTTCCATACTTCTTCTATACATTAATCTAGCATCAATTCCAAGTCTTTTCAAAGATCTAACTGCATCCATCGCAACATTTCCACCACCTATAACATATGCAATCTTTGCTTTTTTAATAGGTGTAGTAGAATCATCTTTGTATGCTTTCATCAAGTTAATTCTAGTTAAAATTTCATTTGCAGAAAATACGCCGCTTGCATCTTCACCAGGAATTCCCATAAACTTAGGAAGTCCAGCACCAGTTCCTAAAAAAATATAATCAAATTTTTCTCTTAAATCATCTATTGTTAAAGCATTGCCTATTGGAACATCACAAACTACCTTAACTCCTAATTTTTCTAAAGACTCAACCTGTTTTTCAACAATTGATTTAGGTAATCTAAATTCAGGTATTCCGTATACTAAAACACCGCCAGCTTTATGAAGTGTTTCGTAAATTGTAACTTTAAATCCAGCCTTAGCTAAATCCCCTGCACATGTTAATCCAGATGGACCAGATCCAATAATCGCAACACTTTTTCCATTTTTTTTAACATTTGACTTAACATTAAAATTATTAATTATTGCTTGATCTGCAACATATCTTTCAAGTGCACCAATCGCAACAGATTCTCCTTTAATTCCCCTAACGCATAATTTTTCACATTGCTTCTCCTGTGGGCAAACTCTACCACATATCGCAGGAAGCGAAGATGTTTCGCTTATTATAGAATATGCTTCTTTTAAATTACCTAGTTTAACTTGTTCAATAAACTCAGGTATTTTAATAGAAACTGGACATCCTTCCATACATTTAGGAATCTTACAATGTAAACATCTATTTGCTTCAGCTAGTGCTTGTTCATCAGTTAATCCAAGTTCAACTTCATCAAAATTCTTAACTCTTTTACTAGCTTCTTGTGTATTCATTTTAACTCTATCATTATTCATAACTACTTAACCCCCAAACTCTTTTTCATCAAATCAAGTTTCTTTTTTTCTTCTTCTTTATATAAACTCATACGCTTAATTGCTGTATCAAAATCAACTTTGTGCCCATCAAACTCAGGTCCATGAATACACGCAAATTTTTCTTTTCCTTCAACCGTGCAACGACATGCCCCACACATACCACTGCCATCAACCATAATAGAGTTCATACTAACTATAGTTTTAACTTTATTACGTGTTATGTCTGCAACATTTTTCATCATTATTACAGGTCCTATCGCAACAACTATATCATAATCATCTAACTTATCTTCTAATATATTAGTAACAAATCCATGTTTACCAAAAGATCCATCATCAGTTGAATACATAACCTTATTAGATACCTTCTCTAACTTATCTCTTATAATAAATAAATTTGCACTTCTTGCTCCATATATTACATCTACCTTTATTCCATGTTCATATAAATATTTAACTTGAGAATAAACTGGAGCAACACCAAAACCACCGGCAACATATACTATTTTCTTGTCTTTATATTTATCAGGCTCTAAACATATTTCACTAGGATTACCAAGTGGCCCATTTACTGCAAATAGTTCATCTTTAACATAAGATAATTCTAAAGTTGACGCTCCAACTACCTGATATATTAATGATAATATTCCTTTTTTCTTATCATAATCATATATAGTAAGTGGTATTCTTTCACTACTTTCCTTTGCCATAACTATAACAAATTGTCCAGGTATGCAGTTTTTAACAACATTTTCTGCTTTAACCTCTAATAAATAAGCCCAATCATTTAACTTCTTATTACTAATAATTTTATACATCTCTAGCCACCAACCTTCTACATTATTATTGTACTATAAATTTAAATCTTTATTAAATTAAATTATATAATTAGACATAAAAAAAGAAACAACTTTTTTTAAATTGTTTCTTTAACTTACTAATTAACCAACACTAGCTAATATTAAGAAAATAATAAGTAAAATTACTAATAATTCTACAAATAATTTCCATATAGTCTTTAACCATTTTGTATAAGGTATATCTAAATATGATAGTACACTCATTAAAACTAAACTTGTTGGAGCAACTAACATAGTAATACCATAAATTGATTGACTAATTATAGCACATACTCTACTTACCTTAATGCCATCAAATAAACTAGCAAAATATGGTAAATAAGCATTTTGTACATAAGTTGGATCAGCATTAAATATTGAAGCTAAGAAAGTAACAACTGTAGTAGTAAACACATTGAAATTCTTAGTTAATCCCAATATAGCTTTATAAATAACTAATTGGAAAGGATGATAAGTAACTAATACTAATATAGTATAAATTAATAATACTATACCTGCAGGTAATAATGCACGTTTAGCACCTTTTTCAAATCCTTCTAATACTTCAGATAAACTTAATTTATAAACTAAAGCAAGGAATAACACAACTATAGCAAGTGGTAAGAACATATCTGCAAGTCCCCATAAACCAAACGCATTTGTTGTTCCCAATAATTTACCAAATAAAGCAAATCCAAATATTTCATATCCTGTTGCACTAGTTGTAGCATTATCAAAAACTGTAACTCCAAAAGCATTGCTCCAAGGTATAAATGCTAAAATTACTAAAACAAATAAGCAAACTATAACTGAAACAATTGCCCAAATACTATGTCTTTCATCTGCAACATTTGGAACAAATTCATTTTCAACTTCTTCTTTTGTATCTACACTAATAACAGATGATAATCTTGCAAAAGCATGATTATTTCTTGAAGAGTTAGATTTTCTTCCACGATTACTTGAACCTTTTTTAGTAGATGATTTTCTAGTAGTTGAACTAGATTTTCTTCCACGATTATTAGATGTAGTCTTCTTAGTAGTTGTTGTTTTCTTAACTACAACAACTTTTTCTTCTACTTCATCTTCTTCATCTTCATCTTCAATTACAACTTTAGTTGCCTTTTTATCAGTACCTGCAAATACTAAACTAGATTTCTTAATGTATTGATATACATTAAATAATAATAAAGCAACTCCTATTAATAATATTGCTATTTTAATTAATAAATTAGAATCTATATGTACTCCTAAATCACTAACTATTAAATTAACATTAGCATATCCATAAGTAGTTCCTGCAATACCTATCATAGTAGATCCAACAATAGTAAATGCTGCTACAATCTTATCATATCCCATTAACATAATTAATGAAATAATCATTGGGAAAAATAATACTAATTCTATTTGAATTCCAAAAAATGATACAAGTCCTGCTAAAAGAACAGATACACATGCAACAAATAAAAATTCTTTCCCCTTAAACTTCTTCGCAATTAAATCTAAAAAATTACGATACGCTGGAATCTTATATAAAATTCCATAAAATCCACCAACTACAAGCACATATAAACTAATATAACCAAAATAACTTAATGCTGTAAGTGGATAATTAAATAAGTCAAATAGACCCATTTGTACACGTCCTTGATCTACATAACTAGTTTGAAAATATGCTGCTGGAAAAATCCAAGTAAACACCATAAATACTAACATAGTTAAAAGGACAAACTTCAATGCACTATGCTTTTTCATAAATAACCTCCCATAAATAAATTATACTATCATGTAAAATAATTATCAAGAAATTATACTAAAAAAATAAAATTTAAAAATCTAAATTTCACCTATATTTCATATACATTAATTAACCAAAAAAAGTTAATAAAGTAGGTATATGATTATACAAAACAAAAATCATCAGAAACCCTTATAAATTAAGACTATAATAATGATTTATTATATTAATAACTACAAAAGTCAAGTACAAAATATATAGCAATAGTATTATAATATAATCAGTTAAAAGTTTTATAAAAAAGAAAATAATGAAAATGAAAGCAAAAATATAATTTTAATAAAACGAAAAAGGAAATTTACAAAAATCTCCTTTTTCATTGCTATTAAAAAAGTAATGATAGCATGTACGAAAGGTAATACCTTTCACACTAATAATACTATCGCAAACAATATTTATTTTACATTTTTATACTAACTTACATAACAAAATAAAATGTAGATCTTTCTACATTTTACTAACAATTTTCATATACTTATAATTTAATTAATAGGAGCAAAATAACTAAACATTTGAGTATTTCTTAATACTCCAAATACTATAGTCACAATTAATATAAAAATCCATATATTATTATTCATTTTATAATATAAACATTTTTTATTATTAATTTTATAATCTATAAATAATAAACAAGATATAATCAAATATATAAACACTAAACAATTACTTCTAAATGCTTTATAAAAATCAAATTCTAATATATAAAATATTAATCTAGTAATTCCACACCCTGGACAATATAATCCAGTTATTTCATTAAATATACATTTTATACCAAATCCATATTTTATATTTATAAACTTATAAATATATAGTAATAATATTACTAATATACTTATACTAATATTCTTTATATATTTCATATATCTAATTATTATTTTGATTATTAAATAAATCAGTCAATGTTTCTTGATTACTTACAGGCACATTATTATTTACTTGAGTATTAACCTGTGCTTGTTCTTGAACATTAGAAACATTTCCCTGAACTGTATTAACTTGGTTATTAACCATTGTACTATTTACTTGTGAATTAACTGAAGCACCAACTTGATTATTAGCTACTTCATTATTAACTGGTGCACTATTAAACTGACTACTTACAACTTGGTCCATTAAAGCACCTGCATTACAATCAGCATAGTAATTTAATTCACTTTGTGAAATACAATATACTACAATTCCAAGTCCAAATAATTGAAGAATTAAGAATAATATAGACTTATCTTCAACAGTTTTGTTTTGCATTTCTTGTAACTTTACGCATGCTTTACCCATTAAATAGGCCCAGTATACGCTATATATTCCACAAGTTACAAGAGTCAAAAGAAAACACTTTACACCTGATAATCTTTCATCATTTACTGTATTACCCATATCATCAGTTAGTTGAATAAACCAAACGATTCCATATATTCCACATGTAACAAGACATAAAATAAAACTAGTTAATACATTTTTTCTTCGAATCAACACGTATCACCTTACCTTTCTACATTAAATACTACCACAAATATCACTAAATGGCTATAATAAATAATCCAACCAGTAAAGAAAAAATAACTCCAATAAACATGCCCTTAACACTTTTCATAAAATGAAACTTATAATTTTTATATTCATCTTCCATATCTTCACTGCCTTTAATCTTTACCTTCTTACTATGACAGAACCACATTACATCAAGCACAATAAAATCATACCAATCCACAATAAACCATAATAAATAACTATATATAAATCCATCTTTAAAATTATCTATCTTATTTATTTTACTAAATACTAACCCAACAACTAAACTTATTATTACTAATCCAATTAACTTTTTAGCAACAGTCTTTTTCCTATCAACATCCCCTATATCCTTATTAATACTTTTAATTCTATCCACAATTTTAGGTGGATAATTATAAATATAACTAATTGGATTCTTGCTTAATGGCACAACTATAACTAAACTAAACAATATTATAAACACAATAACTTCAACTATAAATATCATACTTTTCTCCCTAAAAATCTAAACTACTAAAAGCAATATCTATATAAAATCTAATTTTATCAACTACTTCTTTAGTTTCTTCATCCACTATAACTAAATAATATTGTTTATCTCTATCATACTTAATATTTTTAAATACAAATTTCTCTCTAAAGAATCTCTCTTTAACAGGTGTATTTTTATAATTTGCTATAATAGTGCACTCATCAGATACTCTATTACCATACTCATCTTCAAAATGTAATAAGTATCTGCAAGACTTATTATTCTCATCTACATTTGAATCTTGTAAAAATTCTAAATAACTAATAACATTAGTAATCTTAGAAGAAAACCCACTATAAGTAATACCTACTTTTTTAGACTCTTCAGAGTTCCTATTAGATTTAAAATCTATTACAGGTATAATTATTTCTTGTGGCAACACTCCACCATGAACATAATTCATGCCACTACCTTGTCTAGAAAATACAGCATTTCCTTTAGGTACATTAACATATCCTGCAGCATCTTTAAATAAATAACTTAAATCAATTGATAATATTCCATCTTCTTCTAACTTCTTATTTGAATATAAATACCTAGTTTTTTTCCTGCTACTAGTCTCATCTTTTGAAACCTTATCAAAACTCTCTATCTTACTTCTCTTATAAAAGAATCCATGATCACTTGTAATAAATAAATTAACACCACTAAATGTAGTATGTAAATCTCTAACTAATTTTTCTAACTCAACTATTGCCTTCTCACACGCTTCAAATACACTATTTTCATCATGTTCTCCAGTATTATCTATAGTATCATGATAAATATATACAACCTTCTTACCAGAAAACATCTTCTTCCACTCCATCTTATTATTCTCATATAATTCATCATACTTAATCGCAATCGAGTCTTCATTTTCCTTTTTCAATATCAAGTTCCTATTTTTTATCCCATTTGGATCCATGCCATCAACAAATATTTTATCATTACTATCCTTAGATAATACTTTATGTGGAAGTAACGCTGCCATACCAAGTTCAGTATAAGAAGGAACAACACCTAACATATATTTAATATCTGCTTTATCACTAAATAACTTCAACTTCTTATTTAACTCTTTCGCCACTTCATACCTTAATCCATCAGAAACAATCACAATAACTCTATCTTTCTTATCATTAAATGGCTCAATAAAATAATCATAAAACCTATCTTCCATAACTAACTTATTAGTTCTATAACTATCTCTATCTTCCATCATCTTACTCCACTTAATAGATAGTTCACTAATATACTTATTAACATAAATATTCTCTATCTTATCTTTCAACTCTATAAACATATCTTTTTCTTCTATATTATCAAAATAATAATATATCTTTCTATAATAAGTATCCATTTTATATAAATCATTATTATATTCTAATATAAATTTCTCTATATCTACTACTTTAATATTATTCTCTATAATTTTAATTTTCTTTAAAAACTTAATTACATTTATTAAGAACTTATATTCATTTATATATTTATAATTCCAATATTTATTCTCTCTTAAATCTATATATTCAAAGTATTTATCAAATTCATCTATACCATTATATAACTTATCTACTATAAAACTTATTATATATTTATCTATAATATTAAAAGCATCACTTAAAATATATTCATCTATATCCATATCTTTAATTAAATCTTCTATACCAAATTCTTTCTCTATATCATAAGATAATTTATTATAATATTTATTTATATCTCTATCTCTCATAATACTATTAATAAATATACTTACATTAGTAGACTTATTTATAAGTAAATATTTACTATATTTCTCTATTTTTTTAATATTCTTTATACCATAAGCAAAATAAGTTAATACTAAAGATTTATATAAATCATCTATTTCATCTATATTTTTTATATTACTACCAAAAGTCTTATTAAATAATCCAAATATAAATTCTTTATCTCCATACTTAAACAATTCTTCATATCTTTTATAATCTTCAAAATATATTTTAAATATACTTTTTAATATATCATCTTCATTTATACTTTTTAATCCTAATAATATAGAAGTAATAATATAATCTATATTATCTACATTTTTCTCTATATCAAATAACTTAAATTCATTTTCTCTTTTCTTATTATTAAAGAACTTATTATATTTATTAATAACTAATCTACAATCTTCAGATAACTCTAAATCTTTAAGTCTAATAGTAGTAGAATCAGGATTAAATATAAAATCACTATAAGATGTTTCTATATCAAGTAAATCATTATCATTAAAATTAAATCTATCTATAGGAAAATAAATTAATATATTTTTATTAACTTCTTCATATTCTATATGATACCTTATCCAAAAACTATTATTATTAAAAATAATTATCTCAGTATTTTCTATTTCTAATTCTTCTATAAATTCTCTATATTCTTCTTTAGAATCATACCAAAATATAATCTTTCTATTTCTTTTTCTAGTATTTTCTTTATTTAAAGTATCAAATAATAGTTCTTTTACTTCATCATACATATAATTCAACTCCTATTTTATTTTATATAATATACTTTCTAATTTTTTATAGTTTTCTTTAACTCCATCATCTAAATCAATATCAAATCTACTATTAGCGATATAAGCAATTTTTTCATCATATTCTTTAATTTCTTTCAATCTAGCATTTATATCATTTAATCTATTTATAGTATTCTTTTTATCTTTTAAATCTAAATCTAAAGTTAATTTATATTCTATATTTTCTATTATTTTTTTATATTTATTTTGCATTTCATGTAAATAATCTACTCTAACTTTAGGAACAGTATTACTATTAATTCTATGCATATAAATTAATGCTTTAAATCCATTTTTTCTTCCACTATCAAATAACCAGTATATAGGTCTTTTTTGATATATCTTTAAGTGATCACTATAAAAGTCATTTATAAAATATCTTCTTAAAGTATCTTCATTTGATTCAGTTCCCTTTTTACCTATAGTATCCGCAATAAATGTAAGATTTTCAGTTAGAGTACTCTTTCCATATATAACTTCAACAAACTTTTTAAATCTATCAACTATATCATCATAAAAATATGCATCATCTGTAATAGGTATAACATTATCTTTATCTACTTCAAATGTTTTATAGACATCAATATCAAACTTACCACCTGCATAAACTAATCCATCTTGATCTAAAGAATATCTACCAAACATACATCCAACCGCATAACTTATAAATGATTTTATATCTCTTAGTCTATCAGCCTTTCTAACAGTTACATCTTTATCAGACACTTCAGGAACCAATTCATCCCCAAGCCCATATATATCAATAAATATTTTATTTAATTCTTCTTCATTATGTTTTAACTTACTAAAGTTTTTATTAACTACATTACTATAATAATTAGAAAGTGAATCCATAATAGTAGAACACTTAGCATATGGCATTAATAATGGATGTCTCACAAAATTCCAACTAGTTTCATCCAAATCCCAATCTTGTTTTGAAATTTCTATATTTTCTTTGACTAATCTATCAACTTGATCTTTTTTTCTAGAATCTATTATTAAAGGAATATTTGAAATATCTCCAATATTTATATTCATCGTTGGATTAAATAAATTTATGAAATACTTTCCGACTTTTGACAACATTAATCCAAGGACATAAAAATATTTTTCATCATCTATAAATAACGATGGCCCTGCTCCTTCAAATATTTTTCCTTTTTCAGAAGCTCTCACACCAAATGATTTTGAACTTAACATTGTCCAAGTTATCGATTTTTTAAAATAAAATTTTTCATTACGTATTACAGACCCACTAAATTTTTTTATTTCTCTTCCATTATTTTCCCAATTTATGACACTTTCATTATTTCCATACCACTTTCGATATTCTCCTCCTTTATTTAAAGGTATCCATTTATATCTTTCATCATATTTATCTAAATTTAAACCAATTTTATAATATTCTACTTCAAACCAATATCTCAAAAATTTATCATTATTTCCAGTTGACAAACCTTTTTTTGGTAATCCATAATCACCTATACTTTTACTATTTGCAAATATAGAAACCAAAACATTAGGTATCCAAAAAGCAAAAGGCCTACCAGGTATTTTATTAAAATTAGATTGTATTGTTTCGAATTTTACTCGTAATAATCCTTCACCATCATTATCTTCTTGATTATGAACATCTTCTATCAATTTACTTTTATAATTATTAAAATTAAATTTATAATTTAAATTATCTTTCGCATTTAAAAACATATTTTCAATATCATTTATATCTATATATTGAAAAGTTCTTTTATTCAATCTAAAGTAACTACCACAATAATCAACATTTACATTTTTTCTTAAAATAAATGATGCAGATCCAAAGTCAATACCAAAAATACCACGTCCCATATGCAATAAACTAATAATACAGTTTTTATTTATCATGTCTTCTCTTACACTATTAAAAGAAGTAGTAAACAAAACCGTAGGCTGTGTTATCATTGCATAATAACCATTATCTTTTGTTAATTGATAAGCCTGTTTTATAAAAGCAGAAAACAAATCCATACTATAACTAGAATAACATTTGTTCATGTACTTTAATAAAATATTATCCATACCCTTTTTACCCATATATGGTGGATTAGTCACTACTACATCATATTTATTACTTAATATTTTTGCTTGTTTTATTAATGGTTGTATTTTTTCTATTGCTTGCGAACTAAAAAGTGTTTTTTTGTTTTCTAATTCTTTTATTAAATCCGTATAATCTTTATCTTCTATTATTAATAAAGATCCTATTTCTTTAGCATTTACAAAACTATCATCTAAATATTTACATAATTGATTGCTATTTTCACTTAAACTAATATTTGAAATAAATGTAGCTAAATCATAAGAATCCTGAATTCCCATTATATTTAATTTTTCTATTACATTTTTATTAAATATATTCTTATCATATTCTCTTGCTTTTAATATTAAAGATAAAACCGATAATTGTCCTGCTCTATCATCCAAATCTAATCCATAAATATTATTTTTTAATATTGACTCGGCTATTTCATTTTGAGAATATCCGTTTTCTTTATATATTTCATAAAATAGTTCAAACGCATAAACTAAAATATGTCCACTACCACAACATGGATCAATAAACTTAATTTTAGTAATATCTTTTTCTACTTCTTGCTCATCCTTATTTTTAACATAATACTTTAATTTTTTTCTAAAATCTTTACTCGTATATCTTCCTAATGTATTTTCTACCATATATTTAACTATCCAATCTGGTGTAAATAATTGAGTAACATATGGTATCTCATTTTTCTTATATTGTTTTTTAGATGAAATAACTCTATCTTTTTCTGTTTGATTGTAATATTGATAAAGCCATCCTATAATTTCTACTTCTTTAAAGTTATCTACTGGCACATCTTTTACTATCTTATTTACAAATCCCATATCATTTAATAAATAATCAGGCATTAATATATCAGTATAATCAGTTATTCCATCAAATACTTGTGGTATTACTTTACCTAATTTTTTACATACTAATAATAATACATATTTATATCTATCATTATCATTTTCTAATTCTAAATATTTATCTCTTTTAAAATTAATATCTAATTCAGAGTTGGATAAGTTTTTAAACTTTAATATTTCAGGATCTGGCTCATTATCAATAGATGATAATACTCTAATACCTAGATTGCGATTATCTTTAGTAAGTGGTAAGTAATCATTTAATTCCATATATCTTAAAGCTACTATTCTATTAAACCAAGTATAAGCAGCTTCTTCTATAACTTGATCTAATCCTAATACTACAATTCTATTTATAAGAGAATCTCTTTTATCATACTCTTCTTTAGTTAAACTTAAAGAGTGTTTATCATTAGTTAAAACATAAACATCTCCCTTTTGAACTTTATTAAATTGTTCATTTGTATAAAGTAACTTTATCTTACTTTCCATCTTCTCCATTAAATAAATTCTAGATTCTATAGCAAACTTCTTTAATATTGACTTATCCATTATTGCCTCCTAATACTTCTTTAAATTTATTCTAACATATTAAACTCAATTATAAAAGAGACTTTAATTAGTCTCTTGAAAATATATCCCTAGAATATACTTTATCTATAACATCATCTAAATTCTTATCATTTCTATTTACTATAATAATATCTGATTTATTTTTAAATTCTTCTAAATTATTTTCTACTTTATAATCTAAATAAGTAATATCCTCTATTGTAGGTTCATATATAATTAAATTAATATTATTTTGACTTAATATTTTCATAACATCAAATACACTACTTGCCCTAAAATTATCTGATCCTGATTTCATAGTTAATCTATATACTCCAACTGTTTTAGGATTTTTACTTATTATCATACTAGCGATATGTTCTTTCCTTGTTTTATTTGCTTTAACTATTGCTTCTATCATATTTTCAGGTACATCTTTAAAATTAGCAAGTAATTGTTTTGTATCTTTTGGTAAACAATAACCACCATATCCAAAAGATGGATTATTATAAAAATTACCAATTCTTGGATCTAAACAAACTCCTTCTATTATATCTTTAGCATTTAATCCTTTTACTTCAGAATAAGTATCTAATTCATTAAAATATGCAACTCTAAGTGCTAAATAAGTATTAGCAAATAACTTAACAGCTTCAGCTTCAGTTGAGTCCATATATTTAATTTGAACATCATCTTTTAGGGAGCAACTCTTAAGCATTTCTGCAAAAACTTTTGCTCTACTAGATTTTTCTCCAACAATAATTCTGGAAGGATATAAATTATCATATAGTGCTTTTCCTTCTCTTAAAAATTCAGGAGAAAACATAATATTATCTATATTATATTTTTCTTTAATACTTTTTATAAATCCAACTGGAATAGTAGACTTAACTACCATTACACTATTTTGATTCATACTTGTTACTTTTTCTATAATATCTTCAACACTAGATGTATCAAAATAATTTAATTCATCATCGTAATTAGTAGGTGTTGAAATAATTATAAAATCTGCATTATCAAATGCTTCTTTATAATCTAATGTTGCTTTTAAATTTAATTTTTTATCTTTAAAATATTTCTCTATATATTCATCTTTTATAGGACTTATTCTATCATTTATCATTTTAACTTTTTCATCAATTACATCTAGTGCTACAACTTCATACTTTGTAGATAATAAAGTCGCTAAAGATAGTCCTACATATCCAGTCCCTGCTACTGCTATTTTCATAAATTCACCAATCCTTTTATCTAATTAAAAAACGTTGAATAACAACGATTATATAACAAATTTGGTAGCCTGTACGGAATTCGAATCCGTGAATGTTGCCTTGAGAGGGCAATGTGTTAAGCCACTTCACCAACAGGCCATTTAAAAATACATAAATATTGTAGCACAACATTTAGTATTTAACAATTACTTTTTTCACAAATTAGGACTTTCACATAAAGGAATTGTCATACCCGACTTTTGTACTTTATAGATAAAAAAATCATCATTTCATCCTTAATTTATAAGGGTTTCTGATGATTTTTATTTTGTATAATCATATACCTATTGTATTAATTATTTTCCTTAATTCTTTTATTTCACTTAAAGTATACTTATCAAAGTTAAATTCTTTACCATTTGATTTTAATATTTTATCTATATCATCTGATATTTCAGATACTTTATAATATTCATTATAAATTTGATCTGCATTAAATTCATTTAATGCTTTTTTAATTTTATCTGCCGTTATTCCTTGTTCCCAACCATCTACATTTAATGTTGATTTATTTTCGTATTTCAATATTTTATATTGTATTATTCTTATTATAGTTAAAGCAATAAAACAAATTAAGAAATGTGCCTTTATGTGTTCTTCTGTCCATACATATATTGGTCTACCTTCTAAATCACTTTTTATTATTCTAAAAGAATCTTCTATTCTTGATAATCCATGATATCTATTTATTATTTCTCTATCGTCATCATTTATTTCTGACGTTACTATTGAATAATATCCAAAAGTTTCTTTATATTTTTCTATTTTATCTTCAAGTAAAACTATTAATTGATCAGTCTTTAATACTTCTCCGGTTTTTTTATCAACTTGCATTATTTTTAAAAATTCCTGCGATTTTCTTTGTTTGTCTTTTAATTTATCAGGATTGTCTTTACAGCTGTTTAAATATTCAATGAATTTTTTGTTTTGGTGTAGTTCTCTTTCATAGTGTTTTTTACTCCAATAAATTATTTCTTTTTCTTTTATAGTTTTTGT
>Ga0181612_146316_pt1 | contig 32160 bp, 24 predicted proteins | sample HoacroProtozoa21_FD_119630 | JGI IMG/M metagenome (GOLD analysis project Ga0181612, IMG submission 119630) | Hoatzin crop microbial communities from Cojedes, Venezuel. Combined Assembly of Gp0051906, Gp0051904, Gp0051908 | reverse complement strand
TGCCCGCGTAGGTGAGACGGCGTCTTCCCAAGCAGAGCGCCCGCCTTCATCGCCGGCCTCTCCCTCCCCGTGTTGCCTCTCGCGTCCCCCTCCTGCCGCGACCCTGATTTTATTGAGTGTGGCAAGTGGCAGTTCATTAAAAAGTGGGAGCAGATGGGGAAGGGATTGTGGAAGAAGATTAATGATGCGCGCCGACAGCTCCGTCGGCCCAGGCTTGGGAGCAAACACAATCACACCGGCTCCCGGGAGCGGGCAGTCCCCCGCCGGCTCCGGCCCGCTTGGCCGAGGAGCGCTGACGAGGAGGGACGCGGAGCCCGGCGCGGTGGGGAAGTCCGCGAGCAGATGTGTGCGAGCGGGGCAGGAAGGCACGGCGGTGGGAGGTGCCGGGGCATTGCCGTCTAGACAGCAACCAAATGAGCAGTCTGGGGGTGCGGAGGGGCATTCGGGGCCCATTACCTGGCTGCAGTATATCAGCTCGCTCCCAGCTGCCGCTGCCCCTGCCCACGGGGCAGCTCGCTACGGGTTACTGGGCTCCTGGTTGGCACCGCGAGGGCTTTGTCCTACTCACAGACACAAAAGCGAGGAAGTCTCCCTCACCGCTTAGTTGCTGGGTTTGGTAGCATTGACTTCACAGGTTCCCCCTTCCTCTCGTGACTCATGTGAGCTTCCAGTACTCTATAGCTGTTAACTGGGGAGACAAGCAAGCCGTGACAGACATACTGAGCCTTCTCAGCGCCCACAAACTCTCTGCTCCTAGTTGTGCAGCTCCAAGATGATGAAAAAGTCTGTTGCTTTTGGAATTCTCTCCAACTCTGCTGGGGTCACTTTAGAGAGGAGGGCAAGCTTCGGCAGGGGGGATGGACTAGATTATCCCCAGAGGTCCCTTCCAACCCCTGCTATTCTGTGATTCTGTAAAGCAGGTACCGCCATTGTCCGTGTGCAGACCAAGAAACCACGGCACTGAGAGGGTTAGTGATTACTCCAAGACAGAAGTACCAGAGTCGGGAATCGGAGGCACTGTTGCATCACCTGGGCTGCACTGCCGTTCCGCAAAACATGTAGAGCCCTTTCTTATCACATGTCCTGGGCTGCACACACCTCTAGGTACTCATGGTTGGAAATCCCTGGAGATGAAGGCAGACAAATCCCTGCAAAAAAATTTCCAGTTCGAAATTGCATTGCCAGGGGCCAGCCCTAGAGCAGGAAAGCTGCAGATAAAGCTTTCAAAGATGCCTGAGTGACACAGGTGCTCAGAGTGAAAACTCTTTCGTGCACTTCTGGGGTTCCTGCTCAGCATTTTCCTTAATACCCCCTTCAGTGTTTTCTGTTAACTTTGACACTTGCAGATTTGCACCCAAACGGGGCAGGGCAGCAGCAGTCCCAGGGAGCCTTTAGGGGTGTCTTGCATCACCCCCATCCCTAGTAGGCTGGATTTGCCACTACCGGCAGCAAGAACATGCTGCATTGGTCCAGGAACCAAAGCCAAACGCTGCTCAGACATGCCATCTGTAAAAAAATAATGATACCCTCCTTCCCACCATTCTGGGATTTTTACTTCAATTTGGTCATTCTGAGCTTTTCTGATCGTTAGAAAAAGCCTCCTGCCCCTAAGCAGGTTTGTTCAAATAGCATATTTCAACATCTTTTACTTCTGAGCTGAAAAAGAAGCAGCCTGCATGGAAACCTAGTTTTCCTCACTCAGATGTATCACATTTTAAATTCAGAAACAAAGAGATGCACATGGGCAAGTGAAAGCACATCTTGCAGAGATCATCCAAGAGCTCTTACATCTTTCAGACTACCACCAGAAGCACAACTCGCTGACCGCTCCACGTGAGGGAAGAAATGAGAAATTACGAGGGTCACTGAGCACTCCGTGTGTCTCCAAGTGCCGCAGTTATTTAATGAGGCAGCTATCGTAGCGGCGATGCCGGGAGAAGGGCCACGCTGCTCAGTGGGCTCCACGTGCCCTACTGCCTGTGCACTGAGGTGGCTCGGCCACCACGCAGAGCACAAGTTAGCAACCCCCCCCCAAACTGAGACTGTTTCCCAACAGCCGGGGCTGGGGTGTTATCCTCATGTTTGTGATTCTTTTTCACAGGAAGATTGCAATGTGTGGGGTTTTTTTTCTTTCTTTTTAAATGCACATTTAGTCTGAGCAGTAATGCAGGAGATCTGAGGTGCTAATATATGATGTGAGGAAGGACTGAAGTCTCCTTGGGGGGGGGCTTTTTGGCTATGACTTGCCTCGGTGAGAGGTTTGAATGAGGAACACTACATGCACCGAAAATCACTCACAGGACACGTGCACACAGAGGTAAAAGCTTGGCTGCTGCAGGGGGGAGCTTCCCCTCCTCGCAGTGCTCTTCTCATGTCCCTTTTCCCCATCCTCAGGATACTCATCCCGTCCTGATTTCTCCATTTCCCCCTTTCCAGCAGGCACACGATGCTTCCCCAGCAAATTCTTCTGCGGGTCAGATCTGCTGGTACATGTGGTGTGGCAGGGACAGGACTGGCGCATGTCCAGGTCAAATCTACAATGGGTGGGATACAATGTGTGCACAGGGCTGGATTTGTGAGTAGAGGTTAGAAAAGCTGCAATTTTCCCAACTGTTTCCTTACTCCTCAGGACAAGCTGTGATGCCGGGTTTTCTGCTGCAGATGTAACTGCCATGCCATTGGCACAAGCAACCCTACCAGGTTGCACCAGTTCTAAATCAGTTACTAAAATAAACAGCAGTACTAGTTAAATTAATTATTTCTGGTCAGAAAATGAAGGTGAATTAGCAAAACCAGATCAAATACTGCAAAAAAACTGTCAACATTTTAAATTAATACTTTTCTTTAAAGTCAAGATTTTGAAATGAAAAGTAAAGGTTTTAAAAAATCAAGCTGTGGACATTTTAAAAAGTGAGTGAGCCCTCACACACTAACTTTTCCCTTATATTCTACCGTAAGAAAAGACATCTCTGTGATCAAAGCTGATTCCATCAGGATTGTTACGGTAGATGTCCTTATAGCGTACATATACTCTCTTCACAGCATGAAAGATCAAAATCTTTCTAATTGCTTTGAAGGTTTATAAATGCTAGACTGCTTGGTCAGTATTTGTTTAAAAGGTAAAATCAGGACAGTGGTTTAATTGCAAGGTAGTATATTTGACAAAAAGAAGTTGCTTTCAGTACACAATGCCCAGAGGTATCTGGGTAGGCCTGGGAAAAACATTTGTGGAAAGGACGCCTCTAGTCAGTAGGCTTAACTTTGCTTCTCAAGATGTTTAATAGTATCACAGAATTGCAGAACGGCTGAGGTTGGAAGGGACCTCTGGAGGTCACATTGTCCGATCCCCCACGCTCAAGCAGGACCACCTAGAGACAGTTGCCCAGGACCATGTCCAGCTGGCTTTTGAGTATGTCCAGGGATGGAGACTCTACTACCTCACTGGGCAACCTGTGCCAGTGCTTTGTCACCCTCACAGTGAAGAAGTGCTTCCTGATGTTCAAACAGAATCTCCTGCGTTTCAGTTTGTGCCTACCGCCTGTGGCCCAGTCACTGAGCACCACTGGAAATAGCCTGGCTCCATCTTCTTTACACCCTCCCTTCGCATATTTGTGCACATTGATGAGATCCCCCTCTGAGCCTTCTCTTCTCCAGGCTGAACAGTCCCAGCACTCTCAGCCCTTTCTTACAGGAGAGATGCTCCAGTCCCTTCATCACCTCTGTGGCCATTTCCTTGACCACCTCCAGTAGCTCCAGACCCGGACACAGCACTCCAGGTGTTGCCTCACCAGTGCTGAGCGGAGCAGATCACCTCCCCTGACCTGATGACAATGCCCCACCTGATGCAGCCCAGGACATCATCAGCCGCCTTTGCTGCAGGGACACATTGCTGGTTCATGTTCAGCTTGGTGTCCACCACGTCCCCAGGTCCTTTTCTGCAAAGCTACCTTCCAGCCAGTTGGCCCATGTATGATACACATGGCATGCTGTAGAGTGCACATCTAGGAGGCAGTTTGCTGTAATTCGAAGGGTTTTCTCAGCCATAATGTACTGTGATACCTTGAATGGGTAGTGTCCTCAGCAGTAGGTGTACAGGGTACACTGCTCTCTGTAGTCCAATCTAGGGCTTGCTGCCATCAGTAGCAGGCAGAGTTAAGGTTCACAGAGCTCTGAGGCTGAATCTTTCAAGTATATTTTGAAATATCTTGAAAACTTTGTCTTAGCTTAGAATTTCCAAACTGAATATGAAAGAGACTCAACATAGGAGACTATTTTTTTCCTCATAGTACATATCTGCATTGACAGCCCAAGTGTGTTAATTAAGCATTTGATATACAATTTTTTAGGGATTCCTTCCTCTACATTTTCTTCAAAAATGTCTTGGGTAAATCTTGCTTGTGAAGGGAGACCATCATTATTCTACAAAAAAAAAAAAAAAAAGGCGGAAAAAAGTCTGTTCTGTGCAAAGCTTCTGTGCTCTGCAGGAGTTTATTTGTGGCAGTTACGATCACAGAAGGAGTTCTGGGTGATAAGTATGTCCAAGCCTTCAGCGGCAGATCTTTGTCAGTGCTGTCATTCTATACGGTACTGATGCTGTAGTGTCAAAGCCTCTGGATTTTCCCATGGACAGCATTTCTTCATATGTGAACACCAAGTTACACAAACCCTGTGGCCACTTGTTTCAATATGCAATAAAATTTGGCTACTTTAAGATACAATTAGGGTGTATACTTTCCTGAAATTTCAAATTTAAGTGTCACTACAATACTGTCCAAAAGTCAGAGTGCTAGTGGGCAAGAAGGCCAGTACAAATAAGAAGATTTCTAACTCCTAGGGCAAGAAAAAATTTAGATAAGCTATTAGAAAAAAGAAATTATCCTTAATTTTTAAGCATTCATGCTGTCAGGAAAGCAGGTCTTCTCAACACTACTTTTTAAAACAAAGCAAAACACCTAGCAAAGCTGCAAATCTATAAACTCGTAAACCTATGATTATTCAGGTCAGTCATTTTAGGTTAGATGATGCCAGGGGGACAGAAATTGCTTTTTTACCAGCAATCTAAGTACATCGTTATCTACAGAGAATTTACCATCTCCCCATAATAATATCCCATCTCCAGAAATACACTTATCCCTTAAAAATAATCAGTTGCAAATTTTAATATAACCAAATTCTTTAGGGAAACATTTTAGCTATGCATATTTTCCAGTATTGCTCCCTTCTCTCTTCCTCTTCGTTCCTGTTAGTGATGTGTGAATTGGTGTAAAATAATGCCAGGCAGCAGGACCTTTCTGCACTTTACCACAGCCTCCTTATTACGCTGGGTTTAGGTAACGGGTTTGCACCTTTTTTTGTGTGAAGAGGAGAACTTGCCTTCGCAGCCTTGCACGCAGAAAGGCCTGTCTACAGCAAATCAAGTTACAATTTTGAGCCACATTCTGCTTTCCATGTTTGCATAAAACTCCCACTGACATGAATAAGAGTTCTGTGTATATCATGCTGTGTAATAAATAGCATTCAAAACAGAACCTATGCAAAGCTTTCTCACTGTTTTGGGCTACCAATTTATCCTTGTATTTACAGAATATTGATGTAAGCAGATGCCCAAACTGCCTGTCATTTTTGATTTATGCAGGGATGACTGGTACAGTGGCTACTGACTACAAAACCACCACAAACTTTCTGGGGCTGCAATCTTGCTGGTCCCTCTGCTCCGCTTGGCCAGGCGACAACAAAAGATGCCCTGGCTCTGGCTCAGCTCCGGACACGCACACACACTCACCCGCTCGGCAAACGACGCGCAGCGGAGCTCACCCTTGCCTTCCCTGGAACCTCAACGTCCTCGCAGCTATGTTGTCTCTAAGTCTGGGACGCGGAAGGAAAAAGCAGCACAACTCCCGATCCACCAGGTTTTATCTGGAGCGGTTTTGTACAGCTCTATCTGCCTATTGAAAGGACTGGATCCCTTCTGATCTCTGAGTAACTAAGCTGGTTAAGACTGCAACGGTCCTCAGTGGAAGTCTAATCCAAACGTAACAAGAGGCGAGCAGGGCGCACCAGATTTACGGATGGAGATTGTCATCAGCAAGGACCGCACTTGGAAATGTTGGGATGGCTCTGCTAGGTAGGATACCCAGTTTCCTGAATTTTTGTGAATATTACCCTTTGATTGTAGCTCTCCCAAACCAGTTTTGGCCTGGGACGCCAGCTCATCTCCCACGCAATGTCTCCCATGGAGGCGGCTGGTCCCGGCCGTCCCCGTCCCGCCTGCCTTGCCGGGGAGTGGCAGGGGAGCCGGGCGCAGGGCAGGGCTGCGCTTCCCAGCTGTGACCCGCCGCCAGAACAGAAACACGGAGAAGCGCTGGCAGCAGCTTGTTGACTAGCGTCCTCCAACACTTGACTCCTTCCAAGCCAGCAAAATAGCTCTGTGCCTGCAGTCCGTGCGTGTGTGTGTGCCTGAATGCCTGGGTGCATGCAAATAAGCCTTCTGCAAGCACCCTGTCCTTACTGAGTGTGCTTTGGAGGTGTGCCACTCCACAAATATTGGAAAAGCCCTGTGGAGCTATTTTATTTTATTTTTCAGCATTGGTAATACATGAGGACATCGTTTCCACCCTTTGCAATTTTCCGCAGATGATTTCTACGTTATTTCATGTTGATTCTAAAACCATTTAATAGGGTTTCCACGGAGCTCGGTCATCTCCAGAAGGAAAATAAGTGGTTCTGCTGCCCTGAGCAAGCCAGAGGAGACAACTCTCAAAGAGATATCTGAATGCACACTTTGCGTTGGGGAAGAAAAGTCAGCAAGACAAGGGCAAAAAATGTAGCTAGTAAATCAGAAATTATATTCTCTGCATAGGAAAAGCCACTTTCAAGTCAAAGTTCTGGCTTTACAACATCTGCAGCAAGGCACCGAGCAATAACCCCCTGTATCGTGAAAGGAAAGATACAGTGACGCTGTCATAATGTTGTCACTGGTGACACTTATTTTAAGAGCTGGATGCTTTCAGTTAGTGACTACTGAGTGATAATGGGCCCTCAGGTGTCTGCACAAAACTGGTTACCATAAAACTTTTTAATTTTCCAAATTTTTCATTTTTAGGTGTCTTGGATGTGGCAATTAATTTTGGAGCCAAGGAAACACTCCTGTGCATTTCCATGAAAATAAGTCACTGTTTGTATGTTTACTCAGGACGAGATGAAAAATATTTAGTGATTTTCTACACCTCACTTATTGATTGTGCAGTTAAGAAATTTGACATTTGTGAGGTGTGCTTGTGGAATGAAAAATAGAAAATTCTCAGTCTTATTTTTTGTTTTGTAATTTTGATTTTGGTTTTTGAAAGTAAGAGCACAGTATCTATTTCCATCGCGTATTTTAATGTGAAATGTTGACCTTACAAGATCTTTTAGGATGCATGAAAATCTTTGACTTGTAAACAAGAGGGAAAGACAGAAGCATACCAAAAATTAAAGGAGGAATAATAAAGATTACAAGTGATTTGGGGCTCCTGCTTGTTATAAAAACTGCCCACAGCTTTGTATTACAAGACAATGGTTTTGGCAGCTTACAAGTGTGCCAAACATTAATCATTTGAAGTTAAATTTACTATACTGTTCAGGATGATTGATTTTTTTTTCTTTTTCTTTTTAATTTCTGATCCTTCAGCTTTGGCCTTTACAAGAATGAGATTTGGGAAAAATACGTTGTTTTGCCCAAATTTAAATGTTCTGGCAACTTTTTCTTGGAACCATTGTATTAGTCCCATGTTTCGAAGCAGGGCTTGAAATCTGGCAGGGGATTGGCCTCAACTTGAGGGATATGCCTTGTACCATCTTTCTGAAAATCCACCTAATTTGGCCAACACATGCTTTTGGAAAAAAAAAAATCTCACTTCATAGTCACTCAGAGGACACTCTGTAGATGTCAAGAGACAAAGCCCTCAAGAACACCACTGTCATGGAGCATGCTCCATCCTGTCATTATCTCCAAGAGACAACAGAGACTGAACACGTACCTCTCCATGAAATAACGGAGCACGCCTGAGGCCAGCATTATGGGAGGGAAGCCAGCCTTTCCCTGTAATAGCTGCTCTAGGCTGAGTCAGAGCCAGCGCTGAGAAGAGGGGCCATATCTGTAGCGTACAGGACTACATCCATATGATACCCTCAGGTTATGTCTATGCTGGTGGACCTGCAAACATGTCCAAACTCTTGTAAGCGAGTATTCATCAGGTTGCCACTCAGCTGGCTTCCAGGGGGGTGGGCAGAGGCTCTGCCTGGGTCTCTGATGCAGATGACCAGGGAATCAGGACTGCATATCGCAAAAACTTGCGTACTTTCTGCTCAGTCAGCTTACTGCCTCAGTCACCCTCCTTGTAGGGGTTAAGTTGGAGGCTTCAAATGCAGAGGAGACAGCAGCTGGAATAAGGATTGGAAAAGGGATGGAAAGACTGAGGCAAGGGGTCTGTGGACACCAGAGCTAGGATCAACTGGGGTTGGGATTAGCTGGACAAGTAGGCTGGGAACAGAAGCTGGGGGCAGGAAGCAATGGAGTATTGAAGTGAGCGAGCATGGGAGTGGAGCTGTGAGCAGACAATGGTATCATCTGTGGAGCTGGGGCAGGAGGAAGACTGGGTCACAGCGGATGATCAGACCGGTGGAGAACAGAACCGGGGAAGGGAGACAAATGCGGTAGGGAAACAGTTATAGAAGATAGCCTGGGAGAAGAAGTAAAATTGCCAAAGTAGCAATGGAGAGGAGCACCAGAACAGGACAGAAAGCTCAGGAGGGCTTAACTAGGCCTGTTGGCCAGTGTGAGAAAAAAGGTGTAGACCATAAATCAGAGATCAAGCTGTCAGGGAGGAGAGACTGGATGTAATGAGGTAAGGAGCCCAGGCTAAATAAGTTTGAGGTCTAGCAGGCAAGAAAAACAAGAAAGCAGGAATGGGGAGCAGAGAGGCTGTGGCATAAATCATTTAGAGGACAGGAGACAGAACAGGCCAAAGGCGAAGAGGAATGGGCAGACCAACCATGACCAGCAAAGCGCATTTCTTGGCGACTTTCTGACAGCATCTGGAAAGAATAACTGTACTATTATGGGGGATCTCAATGTATTTCCAGTTTGGAGAAGAGCACTGTAGATGAGACTGCTTTGACACAAGAAGCATGGCAGTCATCATGAGGGAATTCCAGTTTGGACTTCCTTATTGTGTATGAAGATCAAATAATCAACGGACTGGGAGTTGGTGGCTGCTTAGGGATATTTATCTTGACCTGATTGCACTGACTACACCAAAGACAGTATCCCCAGCACATATACTTGACACTTCAGAAGGGCTAATACCTCAGGATGATCAGAAATGTGAGGAAAACTGGGAGTAAAAATTTGCAAAGACACCAAGAAGGACATGTAAGAATGCTGAGGCCATTATATGGTCCAACAGTCAAGCCTTCACATTTAAGAAAAAGGGCAGTTTTGTCTGACAACTCATCCTGTTTGCGAGGCAAAGAGGAGCCATCTCTTAAGGGGAAAAAAATGCAAATGGAAGGGCAAGAGAGGCCAAACAAGAGGCTTTATAACTTGCTAAGTTTTAACAAAAACAAAACAGGTTCAAAGAGCAGGGGAAACAGCAGACTGAGAAGCCCACGAACAATTTATTTAATACAGTAGAAGCAAAAGCAATTGGCATCAGCCTATTATTGGGGGGAGGGGGGGATGCCAACATGTTTAATGATGCAGAAATACTCAGTGCATATCTTTGTTCTGCTTGGAAAGAAGTGGGGCAATGTATCAGTATCGAATGAAGATGTGAAAGTCCTTTCCAATCTACAAATAACTGAAGGGTATATTAAATCACTCCTAGAGAGATAAATACTTGAAGATTAGCTGTCTTGGATAACAAGCATGCAAGAGCTGTAAAAGTTTTGCTGAGAGAATCTCTTTCCCGCTATTGTTTCTAGCAAATATTTGTATATGAAGGAAATCCCAAAAGGCTCCAGAAGGTCCTACACAATATAAGGCAAATCACTGAAAGCAGATTTTGCACAGTGGATACTAAGATTGCCTACTACAGTCTTTTGTGTAGAAGTCCTGAGCTCCCACACGCAGATGGGAGCCTATGTGTGGAGCACAGAAGTCACCCTGAAGTACTGGACCCTTCCCATCTCCCTGTGTAACCCAACATCTGTAACCAGCAATAGTTCCACCTCCTTATCTCTGAAAGGTGTTGTGAAAATGAGCCCACCGGTACAAGAGTGGTCCAGAAGAGCCTACAGAAAAGGGAATTGCTCCGCCTCCACGTCGGGGTCTGAGCAGCATTCGATGAACGAGGCATGGGGGCTTGCGCTGAGCACAGACCCAATATAAATAGCTGCTCATTAAGCGAGCACCACCTGCTCCATGCGCTGGATGAGGCAGGGGTTCTGTGGGACAAACAGTGCAGGATTATGCTCATGTAATTAAAGATTGCCTCAATGTCCGTATGCACAGAGGGGCCAAACCGAAGCTCCGCGAGCCAGCTTAGCCGTGGCCTTTTCTAGCTTCGCAGTGCTTGGTTTCTGCCACCCTTGGTACTGATCTTTCACTGCAGTTCGCGTGTGTAACGTCATTACGTAGTGTTTGGTCAGGGACTGGAGCAGATGTGGCATTGTGGAATGCAGTCAAACCTCTTCTAATTGCTTCTGAGACATCACCAGTGTGAAGTAAGACAAAAGGCGATAGAGGGAGTAGACAAAAGGAACTGCAAGACCTCCCATACTCCAGAGCGTGTCCAGTGGGGAAGTGGGAAGGAAAAGAGTAAGAAGAAATGCCGAATGCAATGTTTGAGTGAAAAATGCAAACAGACCCCTCCTTGTCTCACTAAGACCCCAAACTTTGGAGAAGTTTGCCTTCTGATCCCAGTTCCAGCTCTGTGACTCAGGCTTCGCTCTCCAGATCTGCAGTGTATCTTCCCATTTATCTCTAACTAGGACAATTTCTGAGTCCTGTATGAGTCATCAGTGGGTTTTATATAGAAACCAAAGAAGGTTCTTCCAGTCTCTCAGTAAGATATGCCGTGCTGCCAGGGAAGCACTTTCGGTTGTTCTGACGAGCAATTGTAAGTGCTCTGAATTGCCAGAAACACCGTCTGAAGAGCAAAGGGATCGCTTGCCACCTGAATCCAAAAGGGTTTATAATGCAACCTTCGTGTCTCCTGAACGCACCGATCCCACCTTGCAATCGCGGATATTAGGCTTTGCGAACCGGCCAGCTCCCAGTGGGTATAATTTCGAGGCTGGCTGACTGGCAGGGCTGGAGCGATGCTGCCGGGGCGGCTGGGAGCCAGCGGAGGGGAGGGGGCGGCGTGCGGTATGCGGGCAGGGGTCTGAGCCGGGGCTGCCGAGAGCGAGGGGACCTGCCTCCACTCTCCTTCTCGCTTCTGGAAACCTCTCTGGCTCGCTGACAGCCGCCTTCCCCGCAGCTCGGCCCCATCCCTGCTCAGCTGCGGCAGGAGGGACAGGTGGCCCGTGCCGGGAGCGGTGGCCACGGCACAGGAGCAGGGGGGGATGCTGGTCGGGAGCCCGGAGCTGCCGTGTGGCAAACAGGAGGCCAGGTATTAACAGGTGGGTGAGAAGACAGGGGCTGGCTGCCTGCTCGGGGAAGCGGCCGTCTTAAAACCGAGGCGGCAAGGATCACAGGGAGAGCGCGCACGGTGGGGAGGGCATATTTTGAAGAGGAGGAGGAAGGAGCTGTTTTGGAATTGGGTGTAAAGCCATTTGTTTGGAGGGGTGCCAGGGTAGCAGTAGGTGCCCAGAACAAACGCGCGCAGCCATCCCAGCACTCGGAGCCCGCATGCTCGTCCTTCGCAGTACCTAAGTAGGTCAGCCCGTTTCTTCAACCTTTCCTCTTCCCTTTCTCACTTGCTCTCTTTGTGGGAGGTGGCGGTGGCGGTAGCAGAGGGGCTACACCCGTTTTCACTGATTTCCAACACTGTCTACGTGTGAACAAGAGAAGCAGAGAGAAGCTAAAGCTGCTTTCTTATTAACAGCTGGTGACAGTCCCTTTACACACTGCATGTCGCGTTTCTTATCCGAGGTAGAAAGGAGCGAACGAGGAAGGCAGTTATTTAAAGTTTAACATTACAGACAAATTACAAGGATATTCTGAGGCTCACAGTCCCCCTCAGCAACTCGGCGAGCCCTGAGGCTGGCCTTACCACACCTTTGCAAGCGACTATTTCAGGCAAGTGCGCTCATCGGGTTGAGGAGGACGGCTGCTCCAAGTAATTCTGGGATGCAGGTTTCGCACCACAGGATGCCAGCGGGATCCAGTGAAGGTTATGGACTGTCTAGCCTGAACTCCATCTGTGCCCTGAAGTTTCCTCTTGGCTGGGCACCGCTGAAGGACCAGAAGCAGCCAGTATGAAGCAGTAGGCACAGGGGCTCGTGGGGAATTTAAGCCATCTGAATGTGGCACTCGGTTTTTTAAGACAATGTTTTTTTTAAATGCTGTGAACATATTGCACCCAATTATAATTGCGCTATGTGCTCCGTGCCGTGCTACGAGTGCATGCCTCCTCCTAGCTATGGAGGGGCCGATCTGACAGGCACGCGTACAACAAGTGCGCGGTTTTCTCCTGCCTAGCTTCTCCCAGCCTGCTTATCACGACAGTATTTGCATGCCTCCCAGTAGGGCACTGAACTGTGTGGCTAACATCTGCCACGTGCTGTTTGTTCTGTCCTCCTCTCCCAAGGAAGGAGGTGAGCGTAGTGGAGCATCTTGTTTTTGCAGCACATTTGTTCGGCTTTTGCTTTCCCCTCATGCAGAGCTACACATTTGTGTTAGCAAAAGTAAGGGCACAGAAATGTGTCCTGCGATTGGAAAATGCTTTTATTTCAGTAAGGGGAATTATGGCTAATTAAGCCAAATTAAAAAGGGAAGGGAGAGTTGATTTTCTTTATTCTCAGCATACTCCGCTTGACAAATGGGTCTTAACCACAGATGACAGTATTAGCTTCAGCCTCTCCGACAAGGAAATCTTGGCTGCTATTCCCTCTGCCCATTTATCTATGATAAATTTAAAGACACATGTTCCCCCTTCCTGGACAAACACTCTTCAACTGGTTTTTGATCGAACAGTAAAATATATTTGAAATCTCTTTAGACGTGTCCTTTTTCCCTTTCTTCGAATGGGCAGCCTCACACACGATACCCTCCACAGACCTTGGCAGGCAACAGCACCGGCTCTGGACACAGCTCTGTTCGTGGCAGTGTGGGTCCGCACCCGCTTTAGAGGTAGGAGCACTTCTGAAGCCTGGAAGCGTGGCCTACGTGCACTGCTGTCTCCAGGGCTGTATTTCAAGTATTTTCACCTTTGTATTACGCTGAGGTTTATTAACAAGCCTTAAACAAGCAAATAACCAGTATTATTCAGACAACAGTTCTCATGTCCTAGGGAGCATGGAAAGGCAGAACAGACTGACTTTTCAAGACTGGAGAGAAAAATCTGTATTTTAGCCAGAAACTCAGACGTCATTTCTTGAGCCCAGAGGTAAAGTCCTCTGCACTGGGTGTGTGTTTTTTCAGCTCTTACAGTTTGATATTCTTTGAGTCGATTCAACTTTTCAGATATTTTCTTACTATCAGTATAAAAACAAAAACATATCCGTGTGTCAGTGTTAACAATAAGCTGATTTACACTTTTTCCCATGTGTATTTTGAGATTACCTTATTTTAAAGGGTCAGAGTGAGAGTTTCTTTGCTTTAAGCTGTAGTAAAATGCTCAGTTTCTTATAATCTTTGCCGTTGCCTTCCAGGCGCTCTGCCTCATCCTGCACTTGCTGGTTTGGTGTTATGACAAAAAAGCAAACACGAACGCATTGCAGGAAGCAAACAGTGCCTTTAGCCCTGGAGGTGCGCCAGTCAAAGCTGAGACTTTCCTGACCTCCGTCACGGGGCTCCAAAGTGGGTCGGGATCCAGCCTGAGCTGACTTGGAGTGCCTCGGAGACCTGCGCTGGTGAGGTCTGTGCCATGGTGCTGTGGTCCTGCATGGTGTGTAGCATTTCTGTGTGTTCATCACCCATGAAAAGACTCATTCCTTGGGCTTTGTAAGAACAGAAGACTGCAGTGTCCTCACTATGACTGTTCTTTTAATGTTAAAGTGATTCTAGAGGGGGAAAATGTGACATTAACAGCAAATACATGGAGCATCAGGATGGGGACAACATGAAGCCCACTCTACAGTTGACCCAGGGATGATGGAGGGGTGGCTGCCAAGCTTGGCCCCGGGCACACTGCAGCGCTGGACACCCACTCGCCACAGCTGGGCCCAGTGCTGGCCCAAAATGCCAGCCCAGCGCGGGCCCCCCATGGCTGCCTGCGAGGAGACCAAGGGCAGGAGTCAGTGCCAGCCTGTGAGGAGTTGGCTGGTGTCCGCTCGTCCCCACCTGCCCGCCCCAAACATTTGTTTGTCTTCAACACAGCTTTTTTCCCTTGGGCTGCCACAGATTTTCCACCTCAGCGGCCAACCAACAGCCGATGAGGGATGTTCATCAGTGGCCATGAGGAACGCCGTCTCTCCCAGTGCCGGACCTTCCTGGTGAGGGGGGGAGGCAGCAGCCCCCCGTAAAATGCCAAACAACCTTCGCTGTTTTCTTGGTTGCCAGGGTAGGAACCGACGTTGTCCCAGCGGAGCACAGGGACTCCCCGTGCCGCGGCGGGACAATGGGAAGGTATGTTTTCTTGACCCGCTGCAGGAAATCCTGTGCGTCTTGCTGGGGAAAGCAGCGTTTTCCTGCCCTGTCTGCGGCCAGACCGCTGCTCCGGGGGCCTGCGGCAGCCTGGGTGGTTTGAACCCCTCTTAGTCGTTAGCAGAAGCAGGTCTGTTCGGTGCCCAGGTGGACCTGGGTGCCGGTGGGGTGGGCCAGCCTCCCCCCGGGGCTGTGCGGGGACAACGCCGAGCTGCCCAGGTGCTCCCTGCGACAGCCGACGCCGTCTCTCCCGGCCGGAGCTAAATGGGCCGTTCCTGCTTGGCGTTACTGCTGCTGTTGATTAACCGATTTATGTTATTTTTAAAAAGAAACAATTCAGAAAGTGACGCGTTACTTCTGCCTGTGGACAGAGGGAACAGCTGAAACGTGGGAGTCCAGACTACAGCTGTGTGACTACAGCTTTTTTGAAAAAAAAACAAAAAACACACCGCATATTTTAGTGAATAAAAACTACTGATTCCCTCTGCTGGTGTTGCGGACCTTATTTACTTACCAGGGTGGTGGTGGTGGTTGCAGTCACCGGACTGTCTGCAAAAGGAAGAGTGAGACAAGCAGGAGAAGCCATGACCTCTTCACAGCTGGGGAGTGTTTAAACCACAGCAGTCACCCTGCCTGGCCTCCTGCCTCCGCTCCGCCCATGCATCTGCATCTTCGCCTCTGCTCTCGGTCGTCACTTGGGCTCCTGTCACACAGAGCAGCCTGCCACAGACACTTGCATCCGTCGGGGGAATGCTGCCATTCCAGGGAAGTTCATATTCCCATGGATAAACTAGCCATAGAAAGGCTTCTGCAGCCATTTGGAAAAGCCTCACACTCTAAGAGCCATCCAATGTTTAGGGAATGCGCGTGGATAATTTCTCAACAGGGAAAAACAGAATAAAAGCAAATTTTTTCCTATGGCAGCCATGCACAGACACAATGCCATTAAGGCTGGGTGACAGATCCATCAGAGAAAATGATTAGCCAAGATTCCAAATAACCTGTTTACTGACAGGTCCAGGATAGCATTTTTAAGTGTTCCTCTTTTTTTGCCCTAATTCCTTGCCAGGCAGCTATGAACAGGGGCATGCCCATGGACTTGGTGCGCCCTGTGTGCAAAATTCATGCTGCAAGGAGAAGGCTGCGCTTCTTAGAGAGTTCATTGGCAAAAGATAACGGGACTGGCTGGAAGCCTCCCTCTACCTTTCCCCTTTCCTTTTCCCCTTCGGAACAGATGCAGGAAAAACAACACCTCCTGGAAACATTTGTGCCGGAATTGTGTGATTCCTTGCACTTCCAGAATAACCTCCCTTACACAAATGCCCATGATGTGTACATGCCATTAGAGCATGAGGGACACATCCTTGCCTACACGCTGTTTCCCAGCAGCAGTGCAACAGGGCAGCTACCACAAGCATTATCTTACCTTTCCTCTGCCGATGAGGGACACACGCAGACACAGGCTGCTAGAGAAGGAGGGCACGTGTTAGCAGGACCTCACTCAAACGGCTCCACCAAACAGATGTGATACGCAACTTGCCGGCGGACATAAACATGTGAAACTTTCACCCTGCCCCAGGTGGGGCTGCCTTCTGTCCCGTGGTCAACACACAAGGAAGCATGTGCTGCTTTCCTGGAAATCAGGCTTTAAACCTAGAGTGTGAGAGCACGCAGGAATCGGGACTTTCCTCGAGCATTTCTGCCAGCATGGCGTATAGGGGTACAATCCTTTGACGTGCCAACATCAAACTGTCTACCTCTCCAGCTGTCCTTCCCGCTGACGCCACAGCCATCCCTGTACCCAGGAGACGAAACGCCTCTGGGAAGAGATGTTTGCACAGGGGACACACACATGCGTTGGGGTGGATTTACAAATGCTGAGAGATTCTGTTATCTGGCTTTTTGTTCCCCATCTGGTGGTTTCTCCCCTCTCTGCATCTCCTCACTTGCTCTTTTCTCATCTGTGCTTTGTCTCACTCCTGGTTGTGCGTCTTCGCTCATCTCCCCGCCCCACCTTGCCCTTCCTTTCCCCTCTCAGCTCTTCTGCCTTCTTCTGAGGACCTGTAGCCTCTTCCTAGTACTTGGAAAATGAGTATAAAAACTGCAGTCTCAATGGGAAAAGAAAGCAAATGGTTGCGATAAACAACTGTTCTTCTTGGGAGCAATCTGACCAATGAGTCATTCCCAGGGCTTTTGAAATGACAACAGGCATCTTCTCCTGCCTTTGCTGTTGCTGCCGTTGTGTTCCTCACAGCAATGCTTACCAGCCAGCGGAGAATGGGGCCCCCTTATGCTTGGTGCTGCATAAATCATTTTCTTTAGCCTGGGGAAAAAAGAAAAAAAAAAAAAAACTGAAGAAGATGAAAACATGATTCAAGGATTTACTGCTCAGATTGCTTTGGGGGTCTTTTATTCCTTACCCTTTCCTTTGTTTCTCTCCCAGGCTGCCTCTCCTGCTGGCCTAGTCCTTCACCCCACCCCATCATTCTCATGTCTGGCTGCCCCCATCTGATTTACCTTCCATTTCACTTTGTCCCCTCCTTTGTCCACCCGCATGCTTCTCTCGCTGTCACTTACTCCCCATCCTGTGTGGCCAGATCCCCTGGTTGCCTTCTCCTTTCTGCGATACTGGGTAGCTTTTCATCACCTTGCTGGTGGAATCAAGAGATGCAAAATATTCAGCGTGAGGCAGACACCGAATGGTTAAAACTTGGCAAAGTTATAGAAAACTGAAAACAGGCTCTCATAGCAGAAAGTGTCAGGTACCACCAGCTCCAGCTAAATTAAATTCTGTCCCTGTAGTGTGTATGCACAGAGACATTTATATTCATATTTTTAACAGCCTTCTAAACTCTGCAGTTCACTGACAAACCCTTCATGAAGCTATCATTCCTTTTTTAACACCTGAACTTTAAAATGTCACATATAGCATTTAAAAGGACAGGCAAATAACCAAGGAAACATCCTAGCATGCATTTTGCTTCCTCTCCTTATGGTTGATCTAAAGTCCGTGGAAATCAATGACAGTCTTTCCATCTAGTTCAGCAGAGTTCGCATCCGGTAGGTTGGTTCCTCCTAAAATTTCAGACGAAAAAGACCCCACTCAAATGTGTGGTTTCTGAGTTTCCTTTTACTCATATATCTGGCAAGACTGATGTGCTGTCAAATGATCTTTTCAGTGCTAAATATATACCATTAACTACTAATAAAAAAACAGGCTTTAAAAATTCAGCTCTTTTTGGCATCTGTACAGAGCATTCCACTTGATCTCACAAGCTGTATGTTTTGCACTAGGACTGCAGTCACAGTTTTCTTGTTAAAGCTGTCAACCGTTCCAGTGTCTATCTTTACAATGCAATTCAAACCTTGGTTGGGAAAATAGTCATTTTCGCTTGAACTATGGTATTAAGATCCTTTGCCAGCCCTTTTCTGTACCCATTAGCAGGTTACAGCTCCTGTTAAAACTAGGTTGCAATGTGAAAACAAGGGAGGGAAGAGGCTGATCCCTTCTGTTTGAGCCACTTCCTCCTGGTGGCAGAGATACTGTGGACATTAAATGCTTCCTTAAACATGCTATTTTTTGGAAAAACATTTCGTTAGAACCACTTACAAGGCAAAACTTCACTGTCTCATCTCATTAGAGTTACAAAGGTAACTCCAGGACAGGACATTGCCTTTGACTCTCTTAGAATCAGCAGGGAAATTCCCCTGAACGTTAGATGATAAACCATAGCATTGCGTTGGTATCCAACTGGACTCATTAGCAGACATTTGTTCACGGCGTGGGAGAGGTGCAATCAAGTTGATTGTTGTTTTCTTGTGAAAACTGATCATCTTCTAAAGACAACCCCCTAGAGCATATTTGACAAGCCAGTGTAAATCTTCAGTCAGTATTGCATGAATCAGCTTTAACGTACCAACATAAAGCAAAGGGAAAATACAGGTACGGGATCAACATATGTCTTCTACCGCTTAGGCGCAATGGGGAGCCCCCTTATCTGCTTCCATAATGCGCCTTACTCTGCTTAAGTAATGGGTATTAGAAGCCAAGCAGTATGTTACATCTCCTCCTACATGGTACATTCCCATACTGCCTAGATACATATGAATCCTGCATGTCACATGTCATTACATTTTCTGAGACTATATCTCCATCCATGCTAAAAATACACAGGGAGAAAGCGAGAGAGAGAGAACTTGAGTGTAAGCAACAGATACTTCTGCACAGACCCTTGGCAATACCAAAGACTGAGAGATTTATACATGTATTTATTACTCAACATTGTTTGAAGAAGAGTGTTTGTGAAGATAACTGGCCCTAGGGGTTTCCATAGCAAGCACTCGCTAGGTGCTTGCACCCATCCATTTCCAAGCTGGATGTGCTCAAGCGAAGCCCTCTCCACCTGCCTTTTCATCTACATGGTGGCCTGATTTTTCTTCTAAAGTGCTTAGTTACAGAGCCATTCCCATAAAAATAACTCCAGAGCTATCCATAAATACTCTCGCTCAGAAATTCCAGGCACTGAACAAATCTGTGAAACTCGTGACCTGCTGGCGTCCCGCTCCTCTGCCATCAGAACACGGGGACCGCAGAGCCCTGAGCCTGCTGCGGGGATGAGCCACCTCCCGGCAGCCTCTGCCCTGCCGCCTCTCCCCTCTCCCAGTGAGGGTCCTGGCCAGCAGCGCGGGGTGGCCTCCGGGACTCCATGTTGCGATAAGGATGCGAGACGGACCTTTTGGAGCAGACTCCTCTCCCCTCCCCTAAAAAAACAGGGAAATAACGTGGCTTAAAACCTTGCTCTAGCGGCTTCATCGCTGCCGCTCCGGGAGCTGGATTCGGTCTTACGTGTGAGAGACAGGGGAGGAGCAGCGGTCCCCTGGTGACATGTGTCGGGCTGGGACACAGCACATGCTCGAAGTACCCCCAGTGTCCTGGGCTTTTGGCTGTCTGCGTGAACAGCCGCATGGGCAGACCCCTCCCACCCGGCTGCGGCAGATGGAGCGGTGATGCAGGCTGCGCGTCTGCGGGGCTGGGCAGCGGAGCTCTGCTCTCCAGCTCCAACTAATGAAGCTGATTTGATGAGCTGATTATTCTTGTGTATTAGCGCATCGCTGACACGGTGCTCCACGCTGTACCAGACACAGAAGGAAGGGTGCAACGCGGGCTCCTACCGAGCTTTCCACCCAGGCGAACGGACCAGGCGATCCAGAAGGACAGGGTTCTGGATGATGAGGAGGAGACGAAGCCCCTCTTTGTAACAGAGCACTGCAGTTTTCTGAGTTGGAATGTAGCAGCATTCCTAATTTAGATACTCTGGTTGAATTTTAAGTGGAAGTGAACAAAACATTTGAAAAGCTGTCCCTGTTCTCTCAGCAGGGAGACTTCAAGAATTTTCTGGGTTTGGGGAAGAAATACTGGCACAAAACCCGCCAGAGTTTTCCCAGGTAGAGACGCGATTCCTGGAAGCAAGCGCAGGTTTTCTAGATGTGATGGATGTAAACAAAGAGGGGCTGGTTATCAGGAGGTGATTCATGATGGGAGGGATAATGATGAATAGGTGTTATGACAACTGCTCTGCAGCTGTAGCTCGGTCCTCTGCCACAAACTGCCAAAAGCTCACCAGCTTTCTCCCGGGACCTTCTAATGACAGTAAACAAGGCTTGACAGTGTCCAACACAGAAGGTACATGACTGTTGACCTCCTCATGGCAGAAGAAAATTGACGAAATGAGATCAAGATGTGGAATTGCAGGTATCCGCTAGGTTTCTGAGTTTTTGCAGCCAGCAAAACATCCCCGGGACAGCATTATTCCTAGTTTACATAAGTCATTAATTATGTTAATAATGTTTCTACCTGTTCAGTTTCTCCAATTTTAGCTCAATATTTGTCCCTCAAAATGCAGAAAATTACCCTCTGGGAGCACAGGGATGATTTTTTATCTGTTTTTTGTTCATTTCCACTCCAAATTGAACGAGAGCAAGCCCCGACAGAATTTTTTTCAGGCAGAGTGGTGGTTCTGCTCTTGCTGAATCATCTGTGACAATGATTAGGCAAGAACACAAAAATAAACATTCCTTGGCAGCCAGGCTCCAATCTCCCCTGCAAAGTATCAAACCCACCATTTAGAGTTCAGCCGCTGAGTTTGAAAAATACTGCGCAAGGTGGCTTGGTCTGTGCTCGGCGCAGAGAACGAGCGGCACCGAACCTGGAGGAGCTCAGCAGAGCCCAGAGGAGGGACCAGCTATACACTGGCGATGAGGTGCTCGGACAGAGCTACTGTGTAGTCTCCACCATGGGATCTGGACACATGCAGAATAAATGGGAGAGATTTGCCAGAGGGTCCGACGCGAGGCTGAATGCGTACAGAGGTCTGCTGGAAAGCCGGGCTGACATATGATGGTGTTGCTCACAGTATTTATGTATTCATATATATTTGAACATCTTTCCAGATTCCCTAGCTTCAAGTGCCTTATTCATGCAAGTCCCACGCTTCACCCCATCCGGGAGGTTTCTGCTCGTCGGCTCCTCGGTTCTGTCATTCCTCATTACAACAGTCACCTATGAGAATAGGTAGAGAAACACAAGGCCAGATGCACAGCTGCACAGATGAGTGGAGCACACTGCAACAAAGCAGAGCAACTCTCTTTGGACATAACTAACATGTGTGAACTTCCTTGACTGTTTGTAATCCCATTTCTCGTCGCCTGTTCTCACAGCGATGCTGAATTTAAACACACAGTGTTTTCCAGCCACAAGCGTCCTCTTTTTCTGATGATAAGGCCTACTGAATCTGTATGTTGAGGCATTAAGAAGAATGGGAAGGATGAAGGGGAAGGAAGGGTGAGGGTTAAGGCAGAGAACTTCAAACCGAAGTCACAGAGCTCCTTTTCCAGCTGTAACAGACATTTTCCTGCACGCCATTAGACACGCCACTTCACCAGCATGTGCCCCAACTGGGAAAGCTGTCGAATGGGAACACCAGACAGTCCACACCGTGAGGGCTTGCTGGGTATCCTTGATGCGTGTTTGTGAGTTTCTGAGATCCCACTTCGGCTAGCACCATAGACAAGCTTTTAACTAACCAGGCAGAAAAGGAAGCGGAGGCTCTGAGATCTGGAAACATCAGCCTGAGGATTCATGCCTGGCAAAGAATGTCAATGCTCTTGCCAAGCGTATTCTGCTGAACTTTCTGTGCAATGACTCTTCTTGTTTCTACATAACAGCAAATATCCCATGAGGTATGAAAGGCCACTGCCATATACCCACACCACATTTCCACTGCAAACCAAAGTACTCACTGATTAAAATTTCAGAGAAGTCCGGGGATGGTGCAAGGAGTGGTGAGTTCAAGGACCAAGAGCGAGGGGAAATTCATTTCCCACGCTATTCTCAGTCACATGTACAGCCACTGTAGACCCAGTGGCCTTATAGCTGGAAAATTGTGTTGCACAGAAAGGCTGTTTGACACCCAGAATCGACAAACCAGAATCGCATTCATGGCAGAGAATCACTGGACACCCCCTCCCTACCTTGTGCCCTGGGAAGCCGCGATGAGGAGATGCTCAGGCAGGAGATGACATCTGCTGTCCAGGGGCCCCTCTGCTCCATAGCAGGATGGAATTCAGTTGGGTCTGCAGATGGTCTGCACAACTTCTGGCTCTCGTACCTCCAGCAGTCTGGATTACACAGACAGTCCCCTGGTTCAAAAGTTCGGCTGCCAGTCCCGAGCTATCGGCCCAGCACAGGAGCTGTACAGGGCAGCCCCAGAGGCAGAGCACATCTCTCCTGCAGAGCCACAGTCACCACCTGCCCGGGAGCTGCTCCAGGAGCTCCTGCTCTGCTCAGCTCCACGCTACGTAATTTATGATTGCCAGTCACATGAAGATGTTGATAAGAAGGTTCCCGAGCCGGGGAAATTGGCTGCCTGCTCCGTATCTGTGCTGCAGTGGCAGTGTAGGACCCCACACTTTGAGGCTGGACAGAAAGTGATAGATAGCTCCAGAAGACACTCTTACCTGAGATTTATTGAACTGTCTTATTAAATTGGTGCCCTCTGGTCCATCTCTCCACTGACTGCACAGGTTACCTAAGGTATGTCTCAGGGGAATGTCTTGGGTCTCCTCCCAAAACTTTGGTAAGATATAACCAGCCCTGAATGCAGTGACCTCCGTAGTAGTTAATAAGCTGGGTGTGCTATGCCCATCTCCCTGTGCTTTCAGCTGTTTGTTTCTGTTTGCCATGCATCCCTCTCCCCTCCTTCTCCCTCTCTAGCTCCTTTTTTTCCCATTCCTTTTTTCAGGGATGAATACATAACTTCTATAAAAGGGTTATACAATAGCTAGAAAAGCACCCAGAGACGCAATGCTCTGGTCCATGCTGCAGACCTCTCGGTGCTCCTGCAGTCCCTTAAATCTGACCATCCAGAAGCACCTGTTGCCAACAGCTCGCTCTGAGCCAGCATCCTCTACCATCATGTGCATGCAAATTAAATATATTATTCTGCACAGGCCATCGAGAATGGCCAGTGCAGAACAACATGAGTGCTTATTTTCTGAGCTATGCTATAGCTCTTTTCTTGGTAAAACATAGAAAGTTAAAAAAAAAACCCAAAGCAATCATGCTCATTTGACACGACCACTGAAGGAATGCCTAATGGATAAATCAGGCATTTCTTGGCTGTGAAGGTGGCACCTTTCAGTGACATCCCATGATGAAAGCTTTGGGAGAGATGACCTGGTACGGTGACACGTTAATGTGAACAGCCTCTCTCAGCTATGCATTTTATGACAGGATCTGATGAGTGAAGGATTAAGAATGTATTAGTTATCAACTTCTTTTCGGATGAGTTTCCTAATACTGTAAGATTTAAAGGCAAGCAGGCAGTGTGCTGTGAAATCTGTAGATATTTACGAAACAGTAAGCAAACCTAAAAGGTTGTGTTTTTTGAATGTGACTTGGTAATTGTCTAGCAGAGTTACAAAACAGAAAAGATCTGCATTTGGATTATTGTTCTGAAGAATTGTTGCTTACCTAAATCTTGAGCCGAACTGTTTCTGACATGGAAGCTGGGTGGGAGAAAATTCTCCTACAACCAGTCTGCACCCCCCATGCCCTGTGCTAGACATGAGGTGTTGGTGAGAGTTGCCAAGAAAATGAGAGGCAGCGTTTGGGGATGGAGAGGCAGAAACCTAAGCCAGGACACCTGGGAGATGCTCTGCTCCAGCACACACACCTCCCTGGCAGGGTGAACCACCATATCAGGAATGTACTCGCGCCTCGTCTTTCCCTTCTCTTCTTCATTCCTCCAAATCCCGAGTTTTGTCTTCAGGGCACAACCAAGCCTTAGAAAAGTTTACTCTGACAGCCTAATTCTGAATGCTGAGGTTTTTTCTAGCAACAGAGGGTAAACACAATGGAACATGAAGAAGACTACAGCTGAAGTGGGGCAGAAGCTTGCGCAAGAGAAGATTAATGCTGGAAAGCTGGCTAGGAAGAGACCAGAGAAAATAATTTCTCTTCCTCAGAATATTAAACGTATGCAAGGAGTAGCAGACAGTGACTATGGGAAAACCTGTCAGAACAAAGTAGCAGTCTTCCATTCTCTCCTACCTACAGACACAGCCAAACGCACAAGAATGGGGTTGGGGGTCGTTCATAAATAGTCTGGCTGCTGTTTGTCAGAGGCAACAGTTGAAATGCCCGTGCACAATCGCTACTTCAGCATGTGCTAAAAATGACAATGGCATCCAGTCGCAATGGCCCCGCTGAGAACTGTCGTTCCAAGTCACAGTCATAAAACTACTGGTGGGTGGTCTTGATCTCCGCTTGTCCTCATTATCATTTCATTGTGTTTCTGTGGCCCACTGCACCGTGGCACTCCCTGCATTTTAAAGCATTTCATTGATGGGGCAGTTTGACATTCATATTTATATGTCCTTGTTATGTTGCAGGGGTTTCTGCTATTCTTGGGATCCAAGCCTTTTGTGAAATGGTGCGAGGAATGATCTTTAAAGATGCATACTCAGATCTTGGCCCAATGAATTGTGTATTGTCAGGAAATGACAGAAAGTATTGGAGATTTAAACATCCTGGACCCTATCCTGCTGCTGCTGAACATAACACAAGGGTTTTTCTTGCCAGGGACTGAAAGCCAGGCTGTGGAAGAGGTCAGATGGGCAGCACATACCTGGTTTGGGGTTCAAGGGCAAGCTTACTGGGTTACAATGTTAACAGGAGGCAGTCTGCCTTCCTCTGCCGGGAGTGGACAACAAAGCTCCTGTTGACTCCAAAACCAGAAGTCCAAACCCTAATGATATTTCTTTTATTTCCTAATTCTTGTTTAACGAGTAAATCAAAAGCTAAGCAAAGCCTATATGCAGCTCAATGACTGGGCAAACCTTGAGCTGTAAAAGCAAAATTTTTGCCAAATGTGTGGAAAACAAAAAAAAGAGAGACAGCTTACACAGTAGAAAAGGAAAAAAAAAAACTATTGAAACCTGAAGATTTACTTCAGTTGTTTTACTTTGTGCTCTTGGCTGATGGCTCCACCACTTCAGAAACTTGGGCCAGAGCAGAGGATTTGTCCTCTCCCTCCGTTCCTCGGGCAGGACGGCCGGGGGGGCACAGCAGAGACTCGACTCGTGCTGGGCTGCCTTGCCCGAGCTGGAAAGCAGAGTGAAGTGGGCAGGCACAGGAGGCAGGCAGGGCTTCTGCCATTTTGCGGGGCCAGCGTGCACGTAGCTGGCTTGCTGCGCGGCAGATACCCCGGTTCTGCATACATCGAGCTGCACTACACGGCTCTTTCAACTTTCCAAGTTTTGCTTGTTCCAGGCACATAAAGGAGCAGCTGCTGCTCATGTGTGCATGTGTTGTTGCCCAGTGAGGAGTTGAGGATGTGTCTTGGCAAATGGCAAAAGCCTTAAGTTGGGAGGTAAAATGCCACAGAAGGGAAATGAAAAGATAGGCCCAACTAAAAACATGAGAAGGTGTTTATTTAAATGCTCTACAGATGACTGCTCAAAGTAGGGCAAAGTACTGCTTGCAAATCAACATAAAGAATGAAATATCTGACATGGGCTTTCTCCAAAGTTTCTTTAAAAAAAATTATCTGCAGACAAGAAGTCAAGGGGCTGCTTTTAGCCCAAAAACCAATCTGCTCCAGAAGTGCCCCTTCCTGGAGCACAGCTTTTAAACCTGATCACCTTCTCAACCCATTAGTGAGAATGCCAAAATTGTTGCAAGAGCCCTTAGCCCCACGGGATCACAATTCCCTTCTTTACCCAGAGAACAGGACCCCGCAAGCAGGAGGTGTGCAGGCATCTCGCATAGCTCTTCCAGCACGCCTCAGTCCTGATCCGGGAGCTTTCAGAGCAGGATTCCTCCCCTCTGCTCATTCAGTCCTTGGCCTCAGCCAAGGTGCCAAAAACGAGCGTGATGAGAGCCAAGTGGGATGACAGCTTTTGTGCTGTGCTCCTTGGCCCACCAGACACTGGACAGTGAGACAGCAATAAAGATGCCTTTCTCAACCGTTGTGCCTAGATCCACAGCAAACCGCCAGCAGCAGTAAATGAATCCTGTACTTTTATGCTTATGTAGCAACGACCCGAGGTGGAAGAGGTGGCTCCGGACATGCAGAGTGGGCCAGTATGCATCTCTGTGGAACATCTCTGACTCGCTCTGAACTCAGGGCAGGAGATCCCTGCCTAACCCTCCTCGGTGCACAACAAAGCTAGCAATAGTAATACCATTTGTTTAAATATTATTTGCCATGACTGTAGCACTTCTGTTGGTGAATGATTGATGGACCAGCTGGAACTGCACTGAGCATAGTCGTTAAGTTTTTGGTATATTTTTGCTTTTGGCTGTCAATGGTTTAGACTCATGATTTTCATCTTGTGCCTTATTTATGAGCTGTTTGAGTTGACAGTTTCCTATTTGCCATTCACCCCTCATGGTATTGAGTTGGCCACCTAAACCACACAGTACCCCTTCTGTCTCCTTCTGGGTAGGTGAAACCTCTTGAAGAGAACAGTAAACAAGGAAATGCCACCGCAAACACTTAAACATTCGTGGGGTTTATGTGAATAAGGACATTACAAAGAGCACCCAGGCACTCGAACAATAGTCAACCCTCACTTACCTAAGGAAATATCCAGAAGACACATTTCAAATGGAATTTAAACAAATACTCACCAGTCCTGTTCTTCAGCACTTAGCCTGCTCTGTTATTTGGACCCTCAGTTTTTGGGCATGTTGGAGTCTTTCTTGGATATAATATTAACTTGTATTTTTAACGCTAGTGTGTGATTTCCTGATGAATTCTCTTACTACTCGTGCAGGAGAGGGGAGAGGTTCACATTAAGGAGCCTAACCAGTTATTTGGTTATTATTTTAATCTGTAATGTGTGCTCTTACCAGCCTAAAAAAGAAATGAACTTCAGACAAGGTTCTGACCTACACGCAAAAATGCATAAGACCTGACATTTGAAACTTAATAAGTGCTTTCATCTAAAAGGCAAGTAATTTCATCAAATGCATGCAGTTTCCTCCCATACTTGGAACTGCACGGGTGCTCAAGTCTTTCACCAAACTGGGAGCATCACATGTTTTAAAGGTGAATCGCTTCCCTTCCCCAAAGAACCTGCAAAAGAGAACCTGTAACAATTTTGTTGTGATTTGACTTTTCTCCCCACGTTGCTAATGGGGGGGGGGAGGTGCCAGCCATGACACCAACAGATTTGACATCCTGCCTTGATTCATTTAAGAAAAAGACTGCAAGAACATAGGATTGTAAGAGAGATTGTTACAAAGGATTGCGAAAAGATGAATCGTGGAAGAGATGGCACAAGAAAGATTGTTATAAATCATGTGCGGAGGTGTCTATAGACTGCAGGGAAATATGGAAAGAAGAGAAAAGAAACCTTTTTCCTAAATACAGAAGAGACAAGCTTAAAAAAAGAAGCAAGGGACACCAGAACACTGCTGCTTTGAATGTTGCATTATGTTTAGTTGGATTTCGTGTAACAGTATGTGTCACTGACGTGACTCCTTCAGCATATACATAAGGATAAAATTTCATGCAGTGGTATTTTACATTGCGTATAGCAAAGAGAAAAATAGATATACCCTTTTGAAAAAGTCTTGTTGGTTTTTTTACTTCAATTTTCTTTTGTCATTATTGGTGCTGGAACTTCTGCCCGTGGATCCTGCTGTAACTAGGAGAGGTTTTGCCGTGCATCGTCCTCGGTGCCTGGCTGGCTGCTCGGAGCCTGCTCTGCTCCCCCAGCAGCACTCAGCAGGGACACAGGGTCATGCTGGGAATCAGCATGGACAGCTGTGACCCGGCGCTGCCCAGTACCCAGCATCACCCAGAGGGCCCAGTCGTAGGTGGGGAAGTGTCCTGATCCCCAGGCACCGTCACCTATGTTACCATATGTGCACTCCGACAGGGTGCCAGCCAGCTCCCCCGCTCCCTCCAGCCCCATCCCACCCGACTCCTCTGGGATCCCAGGTCCTCGCACCTCCCCTGGCCCAGCGGGAATGTTGCTTCCCAAGACACCAAGCTGCCCCAAAGGCAGCCATCCCAAGACGACCAAAAGCAGACGCTCCTGGACCAGCTGGGCACGCGGAGGTGCAGGCACCGGGGTCAGAAAGGTTCCTTCCAAAATGTTGAGAGTCGCATCATGTTTTGAAGGCTTCATTTGGTAATGGGGCAGCTCCCTACCCCCGGCCATCTGTGCCGAGTGGTCCCCGCTCTCGCTGGCTGGGCAGAGCGCTGGGCTCCCCCTGACAGCAGCCTGACACTTCCAGTTAGGGAGCACAGCCTCCCCGCGCCCCGACCTTCTCCGGGAGAGGCAGCTCCTGCCGGGGCGGGTGTTTCCGTGCCCAATTCCAGGCCGAACTGGGTCTCACCAGCAGCACCCCTAGCACGGCAGGAGCCAAAGCAGGAGCCGGGCATAGCGCTTCCCTGCTGCACCCTCCCAGCCTTCGGCACCCACGGGTTGGAGGGGCCGGGACAGCTGTGTTCACAGCCACAGCTCCCTCCACGTCCACCCAGGCTCCAAAGCTTTTCTTCCAGGCCTAGGCACTGTTCTTGCACGTGACTCTGAAACCGTGTTGAACCTCAGCGTCCAGAACCATCAGCAAGAAGCATTTTTTTTGTCACACAAGTGTTTTGGACATACGCTCGATGTTAGACTATCACGTCTTCAAAATGACCCCCTTGAAGGAAGGGAAAGACAGCAAGTGTGGGAATGCCTAGGTGGTCTGGAAAAACCTTTGGCTCTGTTTGGATACCAGTGGTGGCATTGCATTTCATTCTGGGAGGAATATTCATGGCTAAGCTCTAAGCCTCTGATTTATAATGGAAATACTGATAGATTCAGATCCATTTGCAGATGCTATTATAACGTTTCATCCTGGGGAGGGGAGGGGGAAGGGAAACAGCCTCCTTCCCTTTTCATTTTAAGTATCGGTACACTCTGATATTGGTTTCATGAAGCATTTGGATGGGTCCTTATTCACAAATGAATAAAAATGAGTAAAGTCCTCAGAATCAAAGGTAAGCCAAAACTGGCACCCATAAGCACAAGGCAACCCAGAGAGCCCATCTGCAGCCAAACCATGCAGCAGACCCAGACACAGCTTAAAGGCTGGCAACAAGACCGCCTGCAGAATCTGCCAAGGAGCCAGATGCTGTTGCTTCCCAAGCTTGGCATGAGGGTTCCTGATTGCCATCCAACAAAGAGGAAAAAGAGGAATGATATAATGTGGTGGGATAAAACACATCCCACCTCAACCTCCTTTATTGCTCATTGAAAAAAAAATCATGGAAGATACTATTGGAAATGTATCATTGTTTTCAGAAGTACATACATTAGCCACAACAATGGCCTTGCCAAATGGGAAAAGTAGGAGCTATTTAAATATATGTGCCATTTAAAAAAAAAAAAATTAAATCTTCATATGCTGTGTTTTGGGTATGGATGTCTTTGTGTCTTTTGTTAACTGTTACAGTGATAACCACTAAAATGAATACAAGTGTGGCAAAAAGCTTCCAGTTTTTTACAGTAATATTTCAAAATCCCCTGTCTCAGCACAGCTGTCTAGATCAGATAGATCACGGTGATGGCTACCGAATGTAAAGAAGCCAGGTTTGTAAAACGAGGTGCAGAGAAATAAAAAAGGAAAGTGTAAATAAAGATACATGCTGAGAAAGACATTATGAAAAAAAAAATGTATCATGGCATAATACAGATAAGGGCTCTGCTTTTCCACAGTTGCACAACTCTGTGTTGATGTAACTTGATTGGCGTCACACCTGAGGGAAACCAGAGTAACGCTGTGAAGGATTTGGCCCAGATAATGTTAAAAGAAGTCATTGGGGCTGTGCACCTGAGGACGTATAAAGCCACGAGGGCACCGTCACGTATGGCAGTGAAAAGGACGAAGCAAAATAAACAGGAAAATACACATAATATAATATACTGCAGGTAGATAAAGAAATAGAAAGCAGTAAAAAGGTGATGAATAAGAAGGAATAAGAAAATGCTAGTAGAGTTACCTGAACAATAACAGCTGTTATCATTACTCTTGTCGTCATCATCTTATCATATTTTGGAAAATACCAGGTGCTTCCATAAATGATATTTCAGGGCAGCTCAAACATATTTGCAAATTCAAGTCAATTTTGCCAGAGACTTTCAGCTGAAAGAAATACATCAGAACATGGTAGACAACCCAGTCCCGTAATTTCCATTGCTAGCTGTTTCAGCATAGTCAAAAGACGCAGGCACCTGTTGAAAAACAGGCGGCGTCCCATAAAATCAAGGACGAGGGATCCCCGCTTATTCAGTAGCACAGGGGTTAGAGCAGTTGCTCAGGACAAGGAGGCTCAGCGTCAGTTAAGCCTGTGCTCCCGTGTCCGGGGTGTCCTCTGAACAGGGCTGCGGTGCGGCTTCACGTCGCTCCCGGGCACAGGAGACTATTGAATATTAAACCTGAGCCCTCCACCTTAACAAACGGCCCTGGCTGCTGCGGCTCTGGCTCACGGAGCACTCCTCTCCCGTTCTGTCATCCTTTGGCTTTCATTAATATTTTTTATTGTAATTATTTTATTGCAATTGTTTTTGCTTTGGAAGATGTTTCATTTTCTTCACCTGAATCAAATTGCTTTTAGATTTTCATTTTTAATTCCTACCAGGTTTTGGTCAGTCTAACCCATTTCAACTCTTTATCAAGTCCAATTTCTCATCCTTTTAATACACACATGCAGTAACCTGAATGTTCTTACAACATTATCAGCAGGTTAGGTTGAAAATACTTGGTGAAATATCATAGAATCATAGAATCATAGAATCATAGCATGGTAAGAGTTGGAAGGGACCCTAAAGATCATGGAAGCACATTTATTGTAAAGCAAGAATATAAAATAGTGAGGAGTATATTGTGAAGTGTTGCATACTAAAAGATACAAGGTTACATACTAAAAGATACAAAGTTACATACTAAAAGATACAAGGTTCTTGGCCCATCTCTCTGAGTTTCAAATGCATATTTATATTTACAGAGCGCTATCTGTGGTAAATTTATTGTATGCGTAAAATCCCCGCTGTTCAGAATTTCGGTGACAACCACGTTTACGCACTGGGAACTGAAGCCCTGTGGTACCATGAGACAGCGTATCTCAAATGGTTCCTCTCACCTTTGCAAACCACCGGGAGATGTTTCCCTTGCTGGATCTGGGTATCCAGGACTAGCAATAAGGAAGGCTTCAGTCTGAAAGGCTGCTACGTGCTTTTACAGCTGACCACTCCAGAGTGTGCAGCCTAAAAAGGTCTATGTTATGATACATTTGTTTCTTGCTCAATATAACTCTCTTCTTAGGGGACTGCATTGCCTACTGCAGGAACATCGTATCATGGTATCATATTATAGATTGAACCACAGTATTATAGAAAATGCAGGCCCTCATGAGCACTGCAGACTATAAGCAGGATTGCCCAAGGTTTTCTATTCTAAAATCTTGCTTTGTTATATCCTAACTTGGCTGAACATTCACCACCTGAGGTAAAATTTTTCCACGATGCTTGGCTGTCTCAAGCTGATAATTACAGTTCTGTTTTGCTAAGTTTTAGGGGAAAAAAGCTCCTTCCTTAAATAGGGCCCTTTTACCATGTGAAATGAGTTCTTACATTAATTGACTGGCTTAGGACTTCTGCTCTTTGGTGGAAGGAATAGGAAAAATCGCCAGCTCTCTGAGATTTGATAGCAATAAGGCGCATCAGCAAAACACCACAGAGCCTGACCACGGCACAGCTGCGAAGGAACCGGCTTGGCTGTGTCCAGCAGTGGTGAGCCAGGGGCGAGCGCCCAAATCCCCTGGGCAGCCCTGAGCGGATGTCACTGTCGGGTCCCTCACCCCTGGGTG
>Ga0181612_183690_pt1 | contig 32162 bp, 17 predicted proteins | sample HoacroProtozoa21_FD_119630 | JGI IMG/M metagenome (GOLD analysis project Ga0181612, IMG submission 119630) | Hoatzin crop microbial communities from Cojedes, Venezuel. Combined Assembly of Gp0051906, Gp0051904, Gp0051908 | reverse complement strand
GGTTTAGTTAGGTCCTTGCTGGACTTCCTCTATTCAGTGCTTTGTATTTTCTCAGAGAGTCACATGAAGGACATCAACTGCAGGAAGAGAAACAAATTTTCTTTTCTGGCACTGTTTTGCCTGTGATGTATGTGGCTTTCAAACCTTAAGGTGCTCCACAGTGCTAGAAGGATCACCTTGTGGCCTTTTTCATCATGTCATATTGAAGTTCTGACCTGGTAAAAGGAAGGAGATAAGCACTCATTGGGATAAAAAAGCAGTCAGGTCCCACCCTTCACTAGTCCTCTCCAAATAAAGGTGGTGAAGAAAATTACGATGGGAGGGGAAATCTTTGAGCACATGTGTAAGTGTCCAGGGATGAAAGCCCTCCACAGACCTGTATCCCTTGTATGGCTTGCCAGCTGGAGAAGAGACCTGCGTTCGCACTGGAATACAGTGTCCAGTGACGTACTCATCGCTGCGACCATGGTGGTCCCTGTCTGCAGCTGTCCCTTGTCCCCGAGGTGGCTCTGGGCACTCACCGCTGGAAGCCACACAGATATGCAAAGGGCTTTTGTGGCTTTTGCATTGTCTCACGGTGACCTGAATTTCTGCGGTCAGTTTCTCTAGAGGACATGACCTGAGGGGCAGTGTGGATTGCCTCTACTTTTTCTTCTGATTGTTTCTTATAGTTAAACTCTTGAAGAAAAAAAAAACAGAAAAGAACCCAAAACAACAACCAACAGTTTGATAAGCTCCCAGCTACTTGTCAGTGTTGATATGCAGAAATGACTCAGGATGAGTTACAAGCTTTGTTCTTTTGGAAGGTTTTCAGTGGTGACAATTGTAAAGTTTATTCTCCTAGGAGATGCACATATCTTTCACCCACGCTCCCTAGTAATTAAACAAACTAGGTGTTCCTACCGTTTCTTTAGTGGACACGTTTTCAGAGACAATGAAATTTTCAGCTACATTAGTTGCTAGAAGTACATTGTCAAAATACTAGGTGTGTGATTTTATTACTTCCCTGAAAGAGCCATAAAACTCACCAGCAACCAAATTCTGGACTTTGTAAAATTTTTAAAAGGAAGACTAACTTAAATTTATGAAGAAGGATATTCCAAAAGCATGTAATATGGGACAGAGATTGTTTTGTCTGTTCTGACCACACTGAATCTTCTCTCTGTTGCAAAGGAATTTTAACTCCTGTGGTGAATCTAATTTTTGTTTAACACAAAGTTTTCTGGGCCCCTGTCCAATTGGGAGAGTTTACAGAACTAAGGCATTAGGTGGCATAACCCTCCTGTTGCATCTACCAGATATGGTTGCATAAGGGACTTGATGTATGAAATGGGGCTGGTGGGTCACATTAATCAATTGACTGCTAATCTCGAGCATTGAATGCTTACCACGGATTTTTCACTTAACCCTGGTTAGTGCTGACCAGTATTGATACAGAGCACTGAGCTGTTCAGAGGCAGAGGATGTGTGTGTTCTGCCCTGAAAAGAGCTCTTCATGGAGGGAAGCAGCTCTCTTCACATGCAATGTGATGAGCCTTAAGTGGACTTCCACTGGAGAACTTTGGTCCTCCTGAAATTTTACCACTGCAATTGCCAGTTTTGCGGCTGGCTCCCAGCTTATCAGAAGTTGCCTCATTTCACCAAATGTAGCTTTTCAAGATAGCCTTTATCCTTCCATAGGGTAGCTAGTGTCATGGTGGTTATCATGGTAGGTCGTCTAGAATTACCTGCTACGTGATAAATGTTTTACTCAGGCCTGTTTCTTTAGAGTGTGTGTTGAATGAGAAGAATCCCTGTTTAATTTTTCTCAAGGAAATAGTACTAGGCTCTCTGATTTACTGAAGTACAAAGAGTACTAAGAATAGAAAATAATTTTTCAGTGAACTCATTTGTAGCTGATTTTATTTTTTCACCATTGGCCCTGAGTCCTCCTATTAGGGCACCATGGCATGAGAAGAGCTTGTTACCCCCAACAGTTAACAAGCTGCTTAATGATAGGCTTCTTACTAAGCATAAATACATATGCTAGATAAATGCACAATCTGAAGCCTAACTCAGCCTTCCCTGATCTGTAGGTGCCAACACATTCAAAATAGTTTTCTGATCTATAAGGTGTTTTCTAGAAAGAGATACGTTTATTCATAGATCTGTTTAATACTGTTTAAAGAAAAAAAAATTCACTTTGTCTCTTATTATTGCTGCCCATTGGAACCGCAGTTTGTAATTTACGTTACATTAGGTGCTTGAAACTTTGAGAGCAGTGCAGTATTTTCTCATGTGTCATAAACAGTATTTGATCAGAAGCGCTCTGTGGTGGACTGCCTGAGCGAAGCAAGACTAACATACATGACCTTGGCCAAAAATTAGGCAGTCATTTCAGTGTGGTTTAGGTTATCTCTATCCAGAATTGCCTGGCATTAAAATGTAATCATTCTGATATCCAGGCTTGATAGACTTGCATCAATTCTAAACAAAGTTTTCCGTTAGCTGTGGATTATTCCAGTAGGGTTTTGTCTCCTGTAGAGCTTGCTGTTTGTCGTCTGTCTTCTCTTTCTGTGTTCTACTAATAAGAACAAGTTCGAAGAAATGAATATATACACCACACTTCCTTTGTGACTGTTTCTATATTACATCTTGATAACTTATTTCTACAAGAACATGTTCTTTTGCAATCCTCATTCACTTGAGTTTTCACTGTGATAGGCAGCCTGTAATGAAAGCGTTGACTCACCTGAATGATATCTTTGTTTATTTTGTAAGTCAGGCTGCAAGATAATTTTAAATTACAAGTATTAGATCACATTTTTCTAGAATGATTGCTTGTGATTATGCCAAGTTACTGCACTCGCTCACCTATTCTAGTCACAGTCAACATTTTAAATTTCAGTGTTAAGTGTATAGAGTCCTGAATGATAACAACTTCATATCTTGTTAGCTTAATATTTTGAGTCTCTTCAAAGCAATGGTACTCTTTGTGTTAAGGATCTCGCATAAAGAACAAGATGGATTCATCTTGTAACATAAAATATAAGTAATCTTGAGGAGGAGGGGATATAAAGGATCTATGAGACACAGCCTGGATATGCATGTAGTGTAGTCTTCCATTCTTTTATAGTTTGAGAACTAGCAGCCTTTAATTTTCAAATGCTTTAATTCTAGTGCAAGTACTCAAATGACTCACCAGTTATCTAAAGCATCAAGTAACTGTACCTATATTTAGCTTTGTTCTATCTTCTTATCCTTGTTTCCATCTTCATTTTCTCAGTTGTAAGCTACAGTGAGTTTCATTAATGTTTAGAAAAACAAAAATGCAAAACAACGTGGGAAGTGTTCCCAAGCGTTCTCAGGAGTACAGGCTCTTTCTTCTGATGGTCATGGCTTGTGGAGGGCGAATCCTCTATCTTCTTTCACAGTACCTTCAAACACAAAACATTTAACCCCACCTGCCAACAGGCTACACTTTTCAGGTGGAGGCAATAGCATTTTTAAGACAAGATGTCTTCTCTATGCAACTTGCTGCAGGGTCTGCCCTGCTGCTGGTGGCCCTGATAGCGACCAGCCCCAGAGGTGCCTTCATTGTGGTGGCTGGTCTTTGCCAAGGTGTGACCCTGGCCTGAATTGTGTTCCTCCTCCATTGAGGAAATGCTGTGTGCCGCAGACTGCAGTATTTATCCACGGGTCGGGGTGTCTGCCTTTTTAGCTCACTAGACCGAAGTGCTGAATTGCAAAGGGTCAGATGTGAAATCAATACTGCTTTTCCGTCTGACTGCCTTGAAGACTATGTAAATTAAATCTATTTAGCGGTAAAAAAGTTATGTTCACACTGCAAGAAGTACAGTGTGTAAGTATGAGCTGCTGGTTGTGTTGCTGTTGGGGAGGATCTTGCCTGGATAATTTTGTTAAGAGCAAGTTGCCCTGAGATTGGTAGTAGTGATAATAATATAATAATATAACAATTTTACTTTCTTCCTCACGAGTTTTGTAGAACTGCTTCCAGCAGGCTTTGAAAGCTGATGAGGTGAGCGAAGATGTACTGCCACCTAGAAGGCATATTTTGTTTCCTGGACTTCTCTGACTACTATCATCTGTTAGGTGTGGATTTTGTTGCCCCTCTCTTTTGCACCCTTGATTTTTTCATTTTACTTTTGATATTGGTTTTTTTGGCTTTTTTTGACGTAGTAAACTTCCAAAGTGCAGGCCTGCATCTCTTTCACCACCATCAGCTTCTACAGATTTCAGGATTTTTTTTTTCTTTTTTTTTTTTTTTTTTAAATCTCCAGTCCATCTCGCGTATCCGCAGTTAGTTTGGCTTGGTGCTTTTTCCTCTTGTATTTTTATTTTCTTGAAATCTATAAGTTCTGTCAGACATTAACTTAGACTTCAGCTGCAGGAAGGCAGGAGGGATGTCATGGGATGGGAGACTGAAATATTCTGGTATACAGTATCTTTGGGAAGACTTGAAGGAGTTTTTCGTTTTAATCCAAATTTCTCCTTTCATTGGGACCTGAAGAAATGTTTGTAGAGAGGCCTAGAAAAAATCGTGACCACTGGAAAAGGGGAAAGTTAATTTTTAGGCTTCTCCTTTATGTAATCTTAGATCTGTAAATGTCAATTTAAATTTCATGTTCTGAATGCGTAGATGCTCCTAAATATAGTTAAATCTTTACCCGAACTTATAAATTAGAATTTAATAGAGTTGTTCATAGAATAATTTGTTTGGGTTTTGTCTCATTGTATTGAGGAGGTGCAAAGCAACAGCAGAAGCTACTGTTCCCTGACGCAGTGCACTAATTTACCACAAGAGATGATTATTTTCCAAGTACCCAAAGAGAAAACGAGCCTTATAAATTCTTCTCACCATCAGTATTTCAAAGCTATTTCAAGTTGTTTTTAACGGAACAGATACAGAATTATATAAAAGGGGCAGTTGTAAGTACCCAGAATAGCTTGAATACTGTGAGGTAAATGGTTAGATTTGGAAGTAAGGCATGCGCAGGCTGTAGCATGATGTGCTGAACTGATCAGTGTGAAAACTCAGGACTATGCACAGGGCCATTTACGTTGCTTCCTGTCGGTCCTTCCAAACAAGAATATTTATTCTAGTGAGTGGGATATGCTGGGATTGCATGCATCAGTCCGAGTGTAGAAATTATGATGATTTTGAAGTTATGCAGTGTTTTTCGTAGTTATATGGTTTCTGTTGTAAAATATGAATAATAGGTACAGTGAAGTCATTGCTAAAACACACAGCTTTGAAACTTGGTCATGTTTCTCTCCTCTAGCAGCCCTTTTTACTGTGGTTATGCTGCTTATGTTTTGAATACAGACTGCTGGAATTTGCTTTGAAAATGTCCATATCTGTTCTATTTGCCAGTTAGCTTTGGAGCAGCTTCTTCTTTAGACCCTGATTAAGGCAGAGGTTTGGGGAGCAAGGAGAGGCTTTCTTGGTCAGATCGCTAAAGACTACATTCTCATAGAGCATGCAGGAGATGCGTGTTTGAGACAGACTGAACACTCCAGTTCTGACTTCACTTAATTTGGAGTGCTCACCTTTTGACCTTATTTTCCTGTGTTTGTACCTAATTTCTATAGGGACAAAAAAGGATTGTTGTTACGGTATTAAGGTTATATAGTTATGGGATTACTGATTTCCTTTCCACCTCTGAGATGTTTGGAACTTTTAGACTCACCACTGAGACATCACCCACCTGAGGTATTGGGAAACCAATGATCTCAAAAATGTGCTGTCCTTCACGAGACAGTACAGTGTGAGAAAAGGTGATACGTACTTGCTGCATATGTCTACTCACAAAACATATTTCAGTTCACAGTGAAGAGTAGGTTCAGACCTACACTAAACATGTCTGCAACTTTGAAACTTGCTCGTATTTCCTTTCTCTAGCAGCTATTAGACTGCTAACTGTCAGCCTGCTTTATTCCTAGTATTGTATTGATATAAACTCTTGCCAAAATAATAAATGCTTACTAAAATGATGTGTGTGTCAGCAGTGTTAAATTACCGTGCTAGTGAGACAAAGATTGCTACGTACTTGCATTTTGTTTAATGTAAGACTGAAGATCCTGATGGCTGTGCTTTTAGAAGCCTGTTCTGGAAGTGCTGGGGATTTGCAGCTGGGACAAAGGAATAATTGGCTCCGTCTGATTTGGGATTGATCCGCTGAGCAGCTAGCACTTCATGAGGATGCCACCTGAAGAAATTCTGGGTTTTGACCACAGTAGTATTACAAATGGTGACTTGTGTGAGACTACTATGCCATGCAGACATGTGCTGCAGAGAAATTGGGCAACGTGTTTTTGCCTCCAGGCCTAGGAAGGAAAGATGAAGAAAATACACACTATTTTGCCCAAGAAGCGTTCAAGAAGGCAGACCAGTAAGTAATTTGTCCCCATATTGTGACAGAGTTCCCCTCATGCATGTTTCCCATCTTCAGAGCACTCCCTAGCTCCCGTGCTAGGTTTGATAGGATCATCGTTATCCCTGCTACCTTAGTTGGAACACTGTGCAGGGAGGGGAGTGTCTGCTCAAATGGTCAGAAAGGGGTGGAAAACAAGGAGTGTGAGTCTCTAGACTTGAGGGATGGGCACTCATCGGTCCCCATTTATACTCCTTTTTCATAGCCCTGGCTATGTGACCGATGTGCTCATTTTGCATTAGAGGATTGGCTAAAAGCCACAAGCAGTCTTGGAAGCGGAGCCTGGGATTTTATCTGCCCTGCAAACTTTAACTACTAGGTCTACAAGCTGCCCAAAATGTAAGTACACTCTTCAGGAACATTATATGGAGTGAGAGTCCTGAAGACTCTTTCATAAAAGGGCTTTTTGCTTGCTTTATTAAATAATTAAGCCTCTCTTCCTGGAGAGGCTTTTCATCTGTGCCAGCAAAATGCTTCTGGTTTCTTGTAAGAAGACTGTGAGACTGGGTTCTGGTATAGCAAGTCATAGCTGCTGGTTTTATATGAAGACAATTTCTAGTCATTAAATTAACAATCTTTGTAAGATTATAATCTAAATTTGTTTTACATTTGGCTAAAAAGGCTTGAAGTTTAGTGGCTGTCTTCAAACTTGTTAGCCTTGAAATGATAACCAAAGCCATTGCATTCAAAGTTAGTTTTCTTCTGGGATTCATTGTGCTGAATATCTTCAACTCTTGTGTAAAGTAATAAGATCTGAGAGCTGCTCTGAAACTCTGAATTATGGGTGTGGACCGGAGACTTGAAGTCTCGAAGGCTTGCAGTCTCTCCAGCTCCCAGCGATTTTTGAGTGAATGCCTGTATGCATTAGCATCTGCGAGGAACCACTTTGTGTTCCAACAGTCGCACCTTGACTTGCTTTCTAGTTCCATCTTGCAGCTCAATATAAACACCTTCTCGCATAAAGAGATACAAGAGAGCAGAAAACGGTCTTTGAAGAATAAGAAAAACCAATGGGCTTTAGAAAGCTTGATGGGTCTTCATTGTCATCACACAAGATCAAAGAAAGCCTCAGAGCTGTACTTTCTACTCACAACTGGAAGTAACATTCTTAATTACAGAAGTGAGCAAGTCTGACAGTTCCTCTTTCAAAGGGAGGAATACTGCACTTCATCCTTCCGCTTTTGTGTGCTTTGCAGCGGAGAGTTTTTGAAAAATTACACCTGTCCTCTAATAGAAGACTTGCATTTAAAGTTTTCCCAGGCCAATCTATAGATATCTCTGTTAGATATATTCAGCATCAGATTGTGTCACCCACTGCAGTAAGGTGGTCACAGCGAAAATGATACTAAATAGAGAAGGAACAGAAAGTGCCAGCAGTGGTGATGAAGATTAATAATGTGGAGGTACTGGAAGTGTACTTAATATATTGCAAGCTCTTTTTTCTGCTCTTCCACTGAGGAAAATCTGTACTTGTCTGTGAGCTTTCTAGCTTAAGTGACACTCTCTGGGATCCCTATTTTCCACCACAATGTATGTCCATTTATGAAGCTCTCTTGTGACTTGTACCAATGTAGATTTAACCTCCCATGTCCTTGTGAGCAGTTGACTTTTACTACCATTATACCTTGTGTTAGAACTTCAGTATCTCACGTCAATCAGGTTTCGAGGTTTTTATTGCTCTCTTTTTAAACCTGTTTGTTACAGTTTGCTAATGTGTCTTTCTCACTTGGCTGTTTGGAAGCACAGGCTGCTTTTTCTATACTGTATTTTATAATCCTTGGCTCATTAGGGTCATGATCATTGATTTTATGCTAGTCAGGAGTGGACTATGTGGTGCACATGGCCTGAACGCACTATTTAAGGCTATTTCTTATGTTTACTGTGTGGTGTGATCTGTTTCTGTGGTTCACCAACTTTGTGACCTCTGGTCAGCCAGAGGTCATAAAGTGATGGCTAGGAGGCACACATGTTTTGGTCTTGCCAAGGTCTCAGCTGTGCTGACAGGTGTGTTGACTTCTGAAATGGACAATTCGTATTGCATCACTCCTGCCAGCTGTGAGGATAGGTAGTGGAGGGAAAAATAAGTAGGGTGGAAAGACAAGAGGGCATGAAGGATATTTGTATAGTTTGAAGTGATTGCTGAAATATGGTATAGAGGCAGAAGAAAACATTGCACTGCATGAAAAATGGAAAGTTGACATTGGGATGGGGATGTGTTGGAATGATATGTAGTGGGAAGCATGTTTCAGGGTGATGTGATGTCTTTAAAATGACTTACTGTTTGAATTTGGGATTTCTGTGTTGTTAAGGATGCAAACAGGATAATACTCTGTTCTTCCACATCTGTGTGTGGGCAAAGTGCAAGCGCTCAGCGTAGTAAATCTCTTGCAAGCTTCACTTCAGATCCTTCTTTACTGCACCCATCAGTGGTAGGATGAAAGACATCTCACTGACCGCTTAACTGCTCCTCTTGTGCTTCTCTGAGGTGGCAGTGATGGACTGGTGTCTTCGTTTCGGTCAGTTGAGTCTTGAATGAAGATACTGCCAATGTGTAGGTCTGTGGGATGGTAATGTCCTTTGGAATGTGGGTGTGTGGAGTTTCTTGGGTTTTACAATTCTGAGAAAAAAGTGAATACGAATGCTACAATACTCTGTAGGAATCGGTCTCAGTGCTGTGCTGGAGAGAATATCTGGATTGAATATTGAGACATCTCTGCCTGTTATTAAGCATCCAGAGGAAGCGCTGACTGGGGTGTTTAGAGAGGTAACTAGCATATTTGGAAAAAAGTCCTGAAGTTGCAGGTTAGCTGACTAAATTCAAAACATGATTGATAGTGTTGGCATGTACACGTATGTGTATGCACACACGTACGGGTAACTGCTGTCTTACCAGATTGAAATCAGGATTAAGCCAAGAAAGGTCCATGTGCTTCATAAAATGAAAGTAAATTTTTCCATGCTGAGTGCCAGCCTTGAAGCCTGGCATATTTGACTTTCTGAGAAAAGTTTATATGGCAAACAGTAGGCCTATGTTTCATTTTCCTCCATGAATGACAGTGGGTCTTGTGATGAGTTTACCACCAATCCGCAGACTTCCTGAACTCTACCAAGTACTTGTGAGAAAGGAGAGACCCCCAAAAATAACTATTGTGAAGTCAAAGGTAGTTTTCACAAGAAAAATAAAATAATGCTGGACAGTTTTCTTTGGGAAGGAAAATTGAAATGTAGAAAAATTCGTGGAAGAGAAAATTGTCCCCTCATCTTTTAATCTGTGCAGAGGTAAAAGGTACCATACAAATATCTTAAGATTTTGTTGTTGTTATGTATGCATAACCATGGGAAGGTTTAGCTTACTTCTAAAAGTTTGATGAATGCATCAAGCAAAGCAAAATATTCATTAGAGTAATTGGTTCAATTCAACCTCTCAAGGCTACAGTTTGGAAATATACACACTATTGCCCTTAGAAAGGCAGCATGTTGATTGACCAACCTTTTTGCTCAACTCATTTTTATTCCATATGTTTACTATACTTTGCAAAAATCTAATTAAGTGACTAAGGTAACAGTTTCTAAGCAATATTTGGTATATTTTTAAGTCAAAGGTTAAGTGGTATCCAGAGTGAAACCTGTTTAGTTGCAAGACACATCAGAAATTTTTTATTTCACATGTTTTTGTATTGAAATCATTGGACATATAAGTACTTATAGAAGTGATCATAACATTGTAAAAAGTTATTTGTTCCCAAAATAGTCACGTCTGTTAGTTCGCTTAGGTATGCCTAAATGAAGTATAAAATTCCTTAACGTGCTAGCTAGGCAGTTTTCACTGTAAGATGTAAGTTTTGATTTTGATCAAAACTGTTCTGTCAAGGAACAGGGCTAGAGAAAACCTAACCTGATTTTCATTTCTAAAATATTGCAGAAACTTTTTGTTTCTATGCGGAGGAGCAGGAACTTAAAGCTTAGCATGGGCGGGTAACTTGTGCCAGGGACAGGCTTTTGCTTTCGATGAAAGTCTGCTGAATATTGGCCATTTTGTGTACCTTTCACAATTTGTTCACTTCCAGTGGAGACCTGCTGGAGCTGAGTCGTCTCTTGTGACCGTGTCCTCAGGAAACCTCTCTTGGCCTCTCTTGCTGGCATGCATATACGTGGCCGTATCCTGTCTCAGGTCCAGGCATTCATGCACGGTCAACACGGGCAGTGGGGCAGGCTGGTGGAGCTCTGCGTCGTTCTCAGTTGGAGTTTTAGCCACTTGACTTAGCTGAATGTGGACCCTCGTGAACCACTGCTGGCTCTAAACATCAGAGCTGTGGTGCTGTTCCCCACACCTTCCTTGCCCAGCACTTCATCATGATGCTTAGAAGTGACTGTTAAAATCAAGACTGACATTTGGACTCTTCTGACTGGTCTCCTAAGCTAAGCATGGAGTTTTAGTGAATGTTGATTGCGTTGCAGAGACAAGTGGGTGTCTCTTGAAGTGCAACTTTGCAGCTGTTGATGGAGGACCTGAACCACTGGGGAGCGGTGGTGGACGCACGCAGGAGGGTGCGGCAAGGGCTTGGAGGGCTGCTGGGCAGAGACAGGGGACATGCAAGCTTAGCAGCTTGCATGGGAGGGAGCCAAAACTGAGAGTCCCATGGCAGCTGAAGCCTGTTTAATTCCAGTTTCAGGATTCTTGGTCGTTTTGTCACCTGTCGTAGGTGCCTTGGTGGTCTGTGAGGGTGAATTAGATTAAATGAATGATTTACGTCTCTCTGATTTGCTTTATTTTGTGTGTGTGTGTATCTTCTCCTTTGCTTTGCAAATTGAGCATTCCCAGTAGCTGCATTAGAGGACTTAGGGTCAAGACTGTTGGTCATGTTCCTCTGTTGCTATCTTTGGCACAATGTTGTTAGAAAATTCGTTGTGGATCTGATCATCAAAAAATTTGGCACCTCTTCTTCCCATGTCTCTTGAGCTCTTTTTAAATTAAGATTTTAACTTATATATAACTGTCCCTCCTGTCTTTGTTCATGAAATACATAGTTTTCTGGCTTCAAGGAGTACTACTGAGAAACTTGTAATATTCTTACAGTATTTTAAAGAAGCACAGTTTATAAAAATTGATGGGGTCCTTAGATGATGTAATCTGAAAAGGAAGACTTGATAAAATAGCCTCCGTCGTTTATTGCAACACAAAATTTAATGTTGACTGCAAGTTGAATCAAGGGGTAAAATGTCACTCTTCCTGCATTTCATTTTTATTTCTGGCCTTATATAGCTTTGAGAATATTTTTCTTAGAGATGAAGTCCATTTTTAGCACAGAGCGACTCCTCATGAGCAATTTTCACTGGCAGATTAAGAAAGCTGTGACACAGCTATTTACATATTGTCGATAAATATGGTCTTGTGCTGTGTTACCACATGAAAGTCTTGTTCCATTAATAACATTTAGTGTAGTAGCAAATATAACTTTTGTACTGAAGTATGTATGATAGGTAAAAGTGTTTGCAAACAACCTTTAATGTCATGCACTTGGACCATGCCTGATACTATATGGTGCTAGTGATAAACGTAAAGAATTAGGGAAAATGCTGGTGTGGGCACATAGGAACTCATTATTGCAGTGGGGTTTGGGATATTTGAAGTGTAATGTTTATGGATGTGTTTTATGTGTAACTTGGTGGAACATCTTAAAAATGTCTTGTGAAGTTTGTATATGCGTAATGCTGTAGCATTATGATATTTTGGCAGCACTGATCATGAAAAATGTACTGTATCTCATGAGAGACAGCTGGCACTGGCACTTCTGAGAAATAGGCTGTGTACATCCATCTTGCCACCGACGTTTGAAAATGTTTTGGTCAATGTAGAGCTTAGGTGCTCATATGAACCATGTGGGAACAGGAAACTTTAGAAGATTGTTTTCCAAGTTGTGCTAATCAGAGCGAAGATTAATTGAAACATGCTATCAAGGAAGACTACAGGTGCCTGTATCTTTTTTTCATGATTATTTACCTGGTATTGTAGAAGCTCTCAGCATCTTTCAAATATGCAATGGTCTCTTAGATCATAATGTTCCTTAGTTTTGTGGACTTAGAAATATTCATAAGATGCTTGTAAGGCTTACTTGAGTTAGTTCCCCATACTTCTAAGCAGTATTTGCTCACGGTAAGTATTTTCCAAATGAATTCAGTTGTTTTGCATAATGGCAAAAATTTCCTTGGCATTTCCACCATGGCCTCATGAAAGCTTAGTCAGGACTTGACGTGCCAGTGCACACAGAAGCGCTCGGGTCATCTGAGTATCTGCCCACGTGTAGATATGAAGGACAGAGGGGGTCCTGTTGACTTCTGTGGGGCTACTGTGCACTGGAAGCATGTGCGTGGTGCCTCGCCGGTCTGAGGTCTGCGTTGTAGATTGTGAAGTACTGTACATAAACCGATCTGAGATCTGCTGTGTGTGTGACACTGCTAGTGTGTACATTCAAAGCAAGAATTCCTACTGGTGGAATAAGTGGCTGCATTTTGTTGTCTCCTAACAGAGTTAGCAAACTACAAGTGGTCAGCTTCTGAAAGAGTACTTCTAAATATATCCATTTTTCAGAGACAGAGACAAACCCCTTGTAGGCAAATTATTCGGAAAAAACAACAGAAGCAACAACAGAACCCCAAATGGGAATTTTCTCTTTATGCACCCAGACAAATAACGATCCCAAACGTTGATGATTTCCGCTGAAAGGTGTAATCTGTCCAGCTCTCGCTTCCTTGCGCGCGGTGCCTCGGCAGCCCCGTGCTACGGCACGCGGCTATAATTAGATGAGCAGCCTGCTAAGCAGCGGTGACAGGCTGCGAGCCCCAGCGAGCATGTGCTGGATTCTGCATGTGCCTGGCGCTTATTGGCGGCCGAGGTTGCTGCCTGCCCGCTTGATAGGTTTCCCGAGTAAGCTTTATGCTGCATTACAGACATAGATACAGAGGTACTGCGTGCGTGCAACGGGAGAGGTGCTCAGCTGGTAGCGTAAGAGAAAGCCCAGAGATGAAAGGCACCGGTCTTTGTTGCAAAACATCAGTGCTTAAGGACTGCTAGCCGTAAGCGGAGAGGTCAGTGAAGGAGTTTTACTTGGCGGTGATTACTTTCAGGTCGTTATCTCTCCGGTAAAACAGTCATGCGTGAAATGAATACTGTTAATCATGTCATCTGTTTAATTTGATCTTGCTTTCATTAATATCATGTGTGCTCCGGCGGGAGAGCCATCAGATTACAAAACATATCATTAGAGTGGATTTAGTTAAAAAATAAGAGGGTGCTATATGGGAATATTGCTTTCATTTGAAATTTTGAGCCTGTGCATGCGAGTGATTTTACTGGTTACCTTTTGTTATGCTAATGGAAATATTTCTTTTATTGGGATGTTTTCTGCAGAGCGATTGAATTAGAGCTTTTATAGCTACTGGCACATGAAGATAAATCTCTATAAATAGTGGTTTAGTTTCAAGAATAATTCTGTGAAGTGTTCTTTAATTTGATCAGAGCAATAACTATCTTGATGGTTCTCTTGCAACAAGATAGAGGGATGAGGAGTAATATGCTATTGTTCTTTCAACAAAGATGCTGTAGCCTTCATGTTTGGGTGGATTCTTTGTTTCATCCCCTGGTTTTATTTTAAGTGGCTTTCAAAATGAAACTAAAGCCACCCTGCCTGGTAGATTGCAGTATATCCTTTGCTTTGCACATACATGTATTTTATATCTATTTGTATTGTTCACAAAGGCTGGATTTTGGCCCAAAGGCTTGTTTATTGTCAGAACTGCCTTCAGCAGTAGAATGAAACAAGATAAATATGCCAATCTTTTCATTTGTGATTCTGAGGCTATTACAGTATTTATCATAGCATCATACTCATTTAAGTTCTTTTCACACTTGACCTATGCATCAATTGATCACAACTTTTCCTATAAAAAGCATGCATATTTAATGAGCACATTTTACAGTGAAAGCTGTTCAGAACAGAAGGAAGCAAGCGTGAAATATAAAAAAAAAAAGTCTCTTAATATAGTCATGCCTCATTTGATGACTTTTGAATATTGAGGCTGACTGTTGAGACTTGAAAGTTAATGCCCTTGTCTGTGTAAGGCTCCAGAGCCCACATGAACTTGTATATTAAGTCACCAGTCATCTGGCTGGCTGGCTGCCACCATGCGTCTGAGGTACGAGTAGATTGTCTCAGCCAGGATCAGAAAGGTGTTAGGAACAGGAGCTATTTTGGTATTAGCCTTCACTCTTCCCTCCACACCTATCCGTGATGATGTTTTTCCTACTGTGTAAACCAAAGCAAAATTTAAGTTGTTCACTGTTAAACTATGTGGTATGAAACTGTGTTACCTCCTGAGTGGATACCCTGAAATGTGAGCATTTATTCAGTTGCTAACTTTATATGGATGCGGGTGCAACAGAAGCACATGCTTTATTATTTGTGATAGCATATTCAAAAGGAAAAGCATTTGAGAGGTTTAATAACAGCTGTTACATACAAGTTGCTTTGAGTTTTTGCTGTTGGCTAAAATAGTTACCTTGGTGTCTGCATTCACCTAGGCTTAATTTCCAGAGTTGTTTTCTTTGATGTATACTTGGAAAATGGCATTTTTGCATGGCAACAGTTAAGCCTGGACAGGGAGGACTCAGGATGTGAAAGTGTGTTGTTCGCAGGCTGTTTCGTATGCCCTCATTGCTCCAAATTACCAACCAAAAGTGTCTTAGAGAAGCTTTAAGTTAAACTATGTGTTCTGCCTTTTTTAACAGAGGCTTACCTGAAGTAATTTATCTATATCTTCATGACCTTTGCAACAGCATCCCATGAAGGAGTGAATAAAGGTGATGTTAGTAACAAAGAAAAGGAGGAAATAGTACCCCCAAGCTGAATTGTATGTTCACCATATCCAGACAGTGTATTTTCAAGAGAGAAGAGGCTGATATTTTATATTCCATCTTTTGAGCTATCATTATTTGTAAGTAACATAAGGCACAGCTGGAAAAACGCTGTAAAAGCATATTTTTGATGGTGGGTACAGGGCATACCACCACCCACTGGAACTGAAATGCTGCACCAGCGGCTCTTTAGGTGTGGACATCTCTACCTCCAAAACGAGCTGTGATGGTCTATGCAAGCATCATCAGAAAAAAAATGACAGTTGTGCAACTAGAGCTGGTAATGTAATTTAAACTTGCAATGCCTTAACAGCAAAGAATAAGCTACTTTATTATTGCTTCTCTTCTTGTTATAATCTCGTTTTTCTTCTGGTAAACAAAGCAAGTTAAAGCAACAGTTTCTGTGGATTACGCTCTAGAAAAGGTGTCATCTTTGTTGCTGTAAACATATTTTAACTATGACCAGCGTGTTGCTACAAGAAATGTAGCACACTTCAAATTATTCTCAATGAGATCTTACATTCAAGTTTTGCAAGCAAGTTTCTTGATGTAAAAGTTTTTGATTACTCTTTGTTCAGAGAGGCATGGATTGCACATTTGCTATATGCCTTTGAACCGTTCTTTTTTCTGGTATATTGCCCTGTAGGTGTATCTCCAAGTCCTTTGCTATGTTAAAGGGAAACTTTTCTTTCCAACCAGGAATGCAGTGTATGTGTATGTATGGTAAGGGCATAGAAGTATGTTACAAAAATCAAGGTTTCAAGTGTTTGATATATGCATACATAGCTGGGGAACGATCACTTATACCATCTAACACTAACATATGTTTGTGTAGAAATTATGATGATGTTAACACTTTCACTGTCACACCAGTACTCTCATTATAATCCAACAGAAATACATACACTCCTTGAAGACCAGTGTTTTCAGAAACAAGAGCTTTGGCTCCTAGCTGGAGATGGGTATAAGCAGTAAACTGGGTGCCTGTAATAATCAGTGCTGTGCTAACTCTGGTTTATTAAGGTGGTATGTCTTTTTGCTGCTACATGTGTAAGTACATTTTGCATTACATAAAACCATACCAAGTCTGAAGCAGAAAGATGATGCTTAAGGTTACTGCTTTTTTTTTTTTCTGTATGTTTGCAATGAAAGAGATACTCCTGAAAAACAGTCGTAGGGATTTAAAGTATTACCACAGTGTTGATTTTGCAGGATTTGTACTTGCATGCCTTACTGCTACTTGACTGTAAGTGATATATGTGTAAAGGTTTACATAAAAATGAGGAAAGTGACATTGTGTCTTAAAGCTCCTTTTTCCTTTTCCTCTGTTTTTGTAACCAGCTCCAACTATTACTTTGCTGATGAAATGTCTGTTTAAATGGTCGAGACGTTCAATAGCCCATCTAGAAATGTTTATTTATAACCCTTGGACAGTTCATGGGAAATCAATAGCCTGTTTTGTTGGGTGAAGGTCTTTTTATGCTTTTAAACCCAAAAACTTTAGGGCTGGGTGGTGGGGAGGCTCAGGATGAGCCCCCTCAGTGGAGATTCCCTCACCAGGCTGGGCAAGGCGCACGTTAGGTTGGGAAGGCCATTATTGCCGTGACACACCTCCCGCGCTGATGCAGCAGCGCTAATTAACGGGCTCGGAAGTGTGACCATGCGTGTGGAGCCGGCTGCTGCCCCGGTGCGGGAGCACCGGCGCTGCCATCCGTGCCCAGGGACTGGGCGCGGGTAAGGGCCCACGGTGGGGAAGGACCGCCCTGCCCCTGCCCTCCGCATCTTATTCTGGGGGCTAGCTATGCGGAGTCAGAAACTTCAACAGCGGATGAAATACGCCTAGTTCTAGGCATCTGCGTGTCAATAGAGGAAGTTTGTGTTTTGTAGACCAGGGACTGGAAGCAGCAGTGTCTTTTTCTTGCAGTTCTCACTGCTGCAGCGGTATGGTGAACTGAAAACAAAATGGGTATTATTAATTTTCTGGTTTTTTACATTTAATGTCCTGTTATGATTAATGTTAATTGTTCTTAAATGTATTACCTGTGGTATTAAGTGTGGCTTGATAGATTTAGTGTAGAATACGATTGGCAAATAGTAATTGTAGATGCTATTGTCTGCGTAATCCTGGTAACAAGATTCCTGTCTCAGTTTCACATTGTCTTTCATAGACATGCTTCAGCCACTTGTAGGCACAACTGCTTGCTACAGCCTTCCCACAAAGCAGCTGAAGTTTCCAGCCCAGATCCTCACTTTGTAAAGAAGTCACTTTTAAGCATGAATTGTCCATAACGGACATTATTTGGTTTTATGCCCTGTCATGCAGTTCTCATGCTTCTGTGGTATATTGGTTTATTAATTGAAACAGTGTAATATTTATACTGCTGACAATTATATGGCCATCTCTTTTTTTTGGCTGCGTTATCTATTGGGTCTTGTAGAATGACTTTACTGCATCCATTCGTACCTTCCTAATATGAATGCATTTACTACAAAATCCCAGTTAATGACAAAGAAGGATATTAAATTCTTGCCTCTCTTTTAAGGGACCTTAGCATTTTGGAAGTTGGTAGACTAGCCGAAAGATGAGGCTGTTCTCCCTGATTTCCTGTCTGTAGACACACATTCTGTAGCCAAGCTATGCAATGTGTAATACAACTTGTATGGGTTATTAGTGCCATTTCACTGGAGAGAAATGTGAATATCCAGCTTTGCAGTGGTATGCGTGTTTTCACAAGTTTGGGAATATTTGGCTCTTACATCTGTTTAGGGTCTATAGTTATAACTGATTCTTTTAAGTCTGTGTACTGGTTTTGTAGGTTATAATGCTGAAGGAGACGTGTTAGTACGATGGGATGTGTATAATGCAAATAGAAACTATGATACAGCCCTTGTTCCGAAGTGTTTCCTACCTGTATAATCTAGGCAGAAACAGGCTAGAGAGGAGGGGAAAAAACAGACAATAAAGATAAAATGTCTTTTATGTGACTACAGACTGTGGGCTTGCACGGTAGGCTGAGCAGTCTGTGCTTTAGGATCATAGACTATCGCTGCGAATGCCTTTAAAAAGAGTGAAAAAATATTAGAAGATCTGTGTGACTATTCCTGTCTGTATAAGCACTTACAGTACGAACTTCCCAGGGTAAGGATGATTTCCTTCTGTCTCAGTGTCATAATTGGCATTGGGTATTTTGGGCATTGCAGTCATCTGGAAATGAGTGTGCAGCTTTGTATTGCTACTGTGACATTACGACAGTGGTCTACTCAGAAGACATATGAGGGACTTTATAAATTACATCCCTTCCTCTTACATTACTGTTACATCAGCCCTACTTCAAGCCATGGTCCTGTCCCATCCGCTCCCCCCTCCATTTTCCTTTAGCATGTTGTAGAGTGCAGAGAATGCTGTTTTAGACCCTGTCTCCCCAGGGACTGGGTGAAGCCCAGCAGGGGGCTGTTAAATTTATGTGGAAAGCAGGTACCATGGTGGGTGCAACAGAGCAGGACCTCAAAATAGAAGGTGTCGTTGTCCTTCAGTGTTTTGGTGCCTCTTACTTCTCTCTTTCCCACCGTTCTCCTTGCCTTACTGCCACCTCCTTTCTAAATTTGTCTGCTCCATTTTCCCATTCAAATCTTTTTTTTTTCCACTTTACCTAATCTATCTCTCTGCCTTTCAGCTTCTGTCTGCCATTCAACCATGTGCTCTTTGACATCTTCGCAGCCACTGCTCCCTTTTGCAGGGATGGGTATCCAAAAATACCTTGTAGGCAGAGGTGCCCAAAGACAGCATGCAGGTGAAGAATTTAAGTTCTTTTACCAATGTGGCTTGGTGTTTTTTCGGTTATTATTTATTTATTTATTGGAGCAAGATGTCCTTGGGTCCTTCTTGGGCTCGTTCTGACAAATACAAATCTTAGCCCTGACCTTTCCAAGTCTAACATATCTGCTTTTTTTTCTCTCAGCCTGTTACCTGTTTACTGAAAGCAAGCGTTTCTGTTCATCTTCCTGTCATCCTCCTGTCATCTCTAGATCAGGCGTTTTCAAAGTGATTAATGAGCCTTGCTGATCGTTTTGGCAAATGGAGCTCCTTTCCATCATGCATCCATGCAGATACCCCGCACCAGCTGTGCTCCCGTAAGAGTTTGACCCGAGGAGCTGCTTCTGCCCCTCGTGCTCTTTGTAGGTGTCTCTGGCAACGGTGGCACGTTACTATACTGACCTGAATCTTGACAGCTTCACTGTTGCCTGCAGGGATCTGAGCCATGTGGGTACTTACTGCCTTAAAGTCACATTTATGTTTCTCTCTTTTGTGCCGGCTACTTGGCACATTTGCTGTTGTGGGTGCCTAAAGGATCCTGCTAGAGGTTCTCCACTGGGAGAAGGTTTCACAGAGTGCCTTCATTAAATCCTCACAGAGCAACAGCCAAGCAGATTGTGCCCCCATCCCATGGTGCTAAAGCATACGTGATTTGGGTTCTTCATCTGTGGTGTGGCTTGATGAGGAGTTTTTCCTATCGTATGTGTGGAAAACTGGGATGCTTCTTTACTATCGACAGTGATTTTTATCTCTCTAAGGAGCCAGAGTTTTTGCAAGTATCTTTTCTTTCCTTATGCTGCCAAGCAACTTACACTTTCTTATTTTATTTCAGCATCACTCTGAAGCCTAAATTTGCATCAAAAGCATGTCTGCAACTAACTCTTAAAATACATCCACTCTTAGAAGACATCTACAAATACTAAATCCATCTGGTGTTGAATTACCATTGATTTTTTTTTTTTTTTTTTTTTTTGCAAGCTTGCTGAAACCGGATTGATGCTTTCCTCATCTCCAGAAAATATGTACGTCTGCCATTTATAGTGACTCTTACTTCTGGCTTTTGTGGAACATAGTGTTCCTCACTAGAATAAAGTATGGAGTTATCAGTGAATACCTGAAGGGGAGGAGTAAAGAAGATGGAGCCAGGCTCTTAGTGGTACCCATGACAGGACAAGAGGCAGCAGGCACAAACTAAAATACAATAAAGGAAATTGCATTTAAACATGAGAAAACACTTTTTTCACTCTGAGGGTGACCAAACAATGGCACAGGTTGCCCAGAGAGGTTGTGGAGTCCTTGAAGATGTTCAGAAGCCAACTGGGACTAGACAGGTTGGACTAGACAGTCTCCAGAGGTGCCTCCCAGCCTCGGCTGTTCCGTTATTCTGTAACTAGGGGTCTTCAAACAGCAGACCAAGCAGGTCTCTCAACTCTAGGCAAGGTATTTTTTTCTGCACGAGTTCTGCTATCCAGAATTTCTTCACATTTTATACCTATCCTTAGATATGAATGTGCACCTACCTATTTCGGCCTGCTTGGAAGCTAGGACAAACTGGAGAATACGGGATAGAAAAGGGAGAAGAGTAAGAGTATTTTTATATTTTTCTTAAATATACAATTTCGTACAGGTCACACTGGTTTTCTATGCTTTATGCACTTATTGGGATACTTTTCCCTTCCACAACAATATGCTATGTCTGTATAATAAAAAATGCTAGGTAAAATTGCTTTAAAGAAAGCTTTATTTTTCTTTTTCTTTTTGTTGGGCACTACTTATACATAATTACATCTTTGTTATGGTCCACATTATGTCTAAGTGGGTGCAAATCACCAAGAGGGAGATCTGCATGAGATAGAGGAGACCAAAAGGCTCTGGGTCAGAAGAGGGAGGTGCACCCTCAGCTAGTACTCTCCTTTCTTGAAAACATAGCTCAAAATTAAGTAGTAAGCATTGAAGAAACAGCCTGAGCTGAGAACTCTCTACAGGCACTTTGTATTTATGCAAATACCTTTTGGAGTCCTACATATGCATAGTAACTGCTCTGCTGGTATTTGGCCCTGTTTTTACAGCCGACGGTAGTTGTGTAGGTCTGACAGCACTGCTGAAAACTAGGCAACTGGATAAGGCAGAGTACTAAAATTACATTTAGTCTCTTGGAAGATACAAGTGAAGCACAAGGTGACCCCCAGGAGCGGTACTGGAGGAAGCTGTCCATGAGCGTCCTTTGTATCATGAATTGGATAACTGTGGGGGGAAAAAGGGATACTTGCAAAGCTCCTCCTCATGTCCCTTCAAAGCCATTAATCTTGCCTTATAGCATTAGCATGGTTTCTTTCTCCTTTTCAGTCCCCATTAAAGTCAGTTTTCCCCTTGTTTAAATGATCGCCATCATTAGTATTATAATGTTTTGGGTTGAAGACTTGTCTTTGTTTCCATCTTGGTTAAGATAAGTGACAAAGCATGCAGACCTGACGTTTTATATTTGAAGTTGCAGAAACCGTTATCTTTGTTCCCGTAAGCAGTTGGATTTTTACTATTTAAATACTTGGCAATGCAGTGTTTTCTTTTCTGATGCTCTGTGTTCAAATACGCTGTGGGATTTACTTTTTCCTGCTTATTCACAGGTCTTGACATAACATCTTAGAAATGTTACTTAGATGTTTCTAAGACATTGAAGCACTTGCAAAAACAATAATAATAAAAAAATCTGTTTCGAAGGTGAAAAAACCAATCTCTGTTTGAGAGCTTGCTTAGTTCCGTGCTTAGAACATCAGCTTCAATCACAGCCACTAGGAAGTTCTGAACATTTTTTGGGTTGTTGAATTTTCAGAAATTGATCAAATAAATCCTTTAATCCGTATGAACTGTACCATTTTTTTCCCTGCTTGTTTCATCTTAATGTAGCAGTTAGGCATTTTACACTTGAATAGGTTACTTTCTTTGGTCTATGCAACCGTCTTTTGGAAATCCTTTAGAGGTAACCTGTAGTAATGGAGAAGTTGTCTTGTCAGGTATCACGAACATGCATGAAGAAGGGATGGGTTCATACTGACAGCTTGAGTATCCCTTTGCTGCTCTTGTTCCCCTTCCTACACGTGTGTTTTAAAACCGGCCCTTCCTCTGTCTGTCCTCCACCCCTTTTCTTCCCAAGTCTATAATGCTCATATGTGCTGTGAATTTCAGTTTCAAGAACTATTTGGCCACCTGAAGCAAGAAGAAGTCTTGTTCCGTGTTTTGAGGTGTAAAACTTGCTTTTCATTTTCTTTTTGTGATGTATCTGGAAATGTCACAAACATTTGAAGTGAAATTCTTCAATAAAAGTAAGACCTGCCTGTAAATCAAGCTGCCCTGCAAGTCTGAGACAGGCTTCGTGCTGCCAGCAGCGAGTGGTAGGTTGTCACCAGTGTGACACTCACTTTCTCGTGTGGTCCTGCCCTTCCAAACTCTCCAGGGAAGAGGTGATGGAATTGGCAGGAGGAGGTCTCTTGAGCTACCTGATGTATATACATGGCGTTCCCAATGGGAGAATTTACTAGTTTTAGGGACTTGATCTCAGATCTTCAAAATGGTTTTGGCAATTTGCTGCTTCTGAAAGCAACATGTACAGGGTTGCAAGTTTCCTGCTTTTTCTCACAGCTGGAAAGGAGTTTTCATGAAGTGTGAAGGTGTTGGGTGAGCTGCTTTTGTATGACGTTTTCTTCCTGAAACCTGCTGGCTGGAGGATCCCGAAACACCAAGCCCAGTAGTGTTGGAATGGCAATTGCAAGTTGCACAAAGGCAGATCCGCACCAGGTGCTTTTGAGCAGAACACTGGGATAGAGGTGTGACTTCCTGAGATGGTCATAATAGCTTGAGGTCATTACAATGTTTGGCAGCTTTCAGCCAGAGGTACCAACCAAAGCATGACCCTGTACCTTGTGCCACTGTATTAGCACTCTTGCTCTGCTACGGAAAAAACTGGAAGCTTTGTATGTTTTTATAAAGAGGACAGAAGCCCAGCTACAGTGATGCTTATGGGGACCCCGTCTGTGTTTCGTCTTAAAAATGGAGTTATCGAATTTAGAAAATAAACTGCTAATACTGAGGCTGATGAGGTTAACTTTTACTACTGGATCATTTCAGTTTTTTGCACTTGTGAGAGAAGTCAGATGGCCCAGTTACAAATACAAAACTGATACAGTCTCAAAAAATAATTGAATTTTTCTCTCTCAAAGAGCAAAACCATACTAGGTGTAATTCTGTTTCAGTCCCGGTTGTATCTAGCATGATTTTAGAATAGTTTTGGAGTCCAGGGGGATTTCCTGAACATCCCTATTTCCCATGAGCTGTCACTTGAGGTGATTTGTAGTTCTTTAAATGTACTCTCCCTTGAAAGTAAGTCCTTAAATAGTCTGCAGAAGTTTTGAATGCTGGAGTTGTCTCTGATACAGTTAGATTACAACCTTTATTTCTGTATAGTGATTTTTGTCTGTGTAATTTTTAAGTACATAAAACCAGGGTTAACATTAGTTGCTCTTTAAGTTGCCCTCTGCTCAGCTGGAATCTTGAATTTTGGGGTCTTTTAAACCCCTTTAGTGTCCCCAATATTTCTAATCAATAAAGGTCACTTTCTTGTGTAGCTAGTGTAATTGCTATTAAGTTAGTCTACTGAGAGCCTTATGTCTTAAGGAGCTGTTACGATGATCTTTCCAGACAAAGTAGCACTTATACCAGCTTCACAATTTCTCCCTAAGGTAAAAATTCTGCAATTCACTTGAATAAGAAAATGTCTTTCTCTTCCTGCCTTAAACCTGTTAATCTTTTAAAATAATCATGAAAAATGGACAATAAAAAAAGCAGTCATCAACTACAGTATTAGTGGAATAAAAACTGATCAGTCCTTCCTACCCGTGCTTTATTTCTCCCAGGGTCCCTGCAAGCAGGGGAAGCCTGTATCTTGAAGATTTTCCTGGTGTAGCGTGTCTAACATGCAGCCTTCCCTGTCTGCCCACACTGTGAAGTCTCCCATCCGTGTGTCTCATCCTGCTACTGAAGTACTGCACTGTCACTTTTCTAGCCTGGATGAAAGCAGCCTTGTCCCACTTATATCAGTGCTGAATATTGCTTGAAAGAGCATTTCCCAAGCCTGTGGCTTTGATTGTATCAGCCGTCTTTACATCTTTTTGTTGGTTCTTTCTTCTCTGTTGTACCCAGTACTGAAACTCTTGATAAGATATCCTAGCATTATCTGTCATCTCTCATTTATTATCAAAATGTTGTTTTCCCGTCTCCGTAATGCCATCCTAAGTCACCTTGTCATTACGTTTTCAGACAGTTATCTCTGTTTTATTTTACATCCTTTCCACCTGGGAAGAGCTAATACTGTTAAATCAATTCAGTGTGCTCCACTGTGTTATGGTCGTCTTTTAATTTATCTTGTATCACCAAGCAATCTTGCAAAATGGGTATTAGTAACTTTTCAATTAAGACCTAGGAAAAGGTCTTTTCAGAAGGACCTGCATGTGTGCTTGTAACAGGGCATCTGGAGAATCTGGGGACTTTTCTGTACAAATGGTAGGCAAAAGCTTGGAGCACAACAGAAACTTGCTGAGGTGTCTTCATTGATTTCAGAGAACAAGTCTAGGCCGGTGACATTTCTAGATGAGTGGATTTGTGTGTGATGAGAATTATCATCAATTAGAAAAGCAAATTGTCCTGGGAAGGTAAGTAAAGAATAATGCTAATACGAGATAAAGACAGCTTAAAGAATAATGAAATGAAGTACAACTTGTTATGGTGCTATTTGGTATCGAAGGTCCTAAACAAACTTGGTACGTCTTTTCTGGAGTTTCATAAAGTAATTTTTGCACTGTGGGAGCAAAGGTAGCTGCGTCATTTTGGAAGACTTAAAGCATTGCATTGTGGCCTCGCAGAGGGGAAGCGGCCTTCCCTCAGGAGCCGGGAACTGTAGTGATTATTGTACTTCTGTTCCACTGACCCAGCGCTTTTCTTCATGTACAAAACAGAGGTGACGCGGGTCCAACCCGCACTGTGGTTCCAAGCATTAACTAACTCACTCTGTTTAATACCACTCTGGAAATGCCAGGAAGGTTTTGTTGTTGTCCTTTCAGGTTTGGTGTTGGGGGTTTTTAAGAGATGCCTGAAAGTCTTAAGTGCAGTTTTGTTTGCCACATTATTCAAAACTGTGCTACATTCGCTAGCTCCCAGTGAAGGCAGTTGGCAATGCTACAGTGTGGTCACTTTATTAAAAAAAAAAAAAACAAAACAAAAAAAAAAAAACACAACACAACACCAAAGGAAAAAAAACCAAAACCCAAATAACACCAGACCGATTTATTGAGGGCTTTACCTAGGTTTGCACTGTTCACGTAAAACACTGGGGAGCGCATGGCTGTTAAAATTATTGGGACAGTGTTAAAAGAAATCAGCAAACTTCTGAACATTTACTGTTATTAGATATTTAGAAGAGGTCTGCAAACAGTGACTTTCTTAAGAATTTGTATTACTACTTTTTGGTATACTAAGAATTATGAGGATATGGAAAGTAATGGGTCTGTTGGAGGTGCCAAGTGAGATGTTTGTGAAAAACCATCACAGATACTGGTACCACTGATACCAGACTACTTGGTACCACAGCAGTCACAAATAAAACTCACTGGTGGTTACTTAGAGCAGATAAGTTTTGAAAAAGTACTGAGTACTGGTTTAAAAGAGGGAGAGAAAAGACTGAAATGAAGGAATTTCCTGTTTTAAGGATTGAAGTAAGCACAGGAAGCAAGATGCACCTTGAAGTTCAAATGTGACTGAGAAGTGTTTCTGTTTCTTAGAAATACAGTGGCATATTTCTTCTGGGCTTACAGTAGGGGCAGTGTTTTTTTAAAGTTACTTTATTGTAAAGGTAGTGCATGAGAGAAGCGCACGAGTACTGGAAGGGTGACAATAAATGCACAGAACTGCCAATGCCAGGCGGATTCTGGCCGTTTCCTGTTGGTGCAGGCGGGAAGCTGGGACGAAGAGGGGTCCCTCAACTGCCCCCACAGCACCCCCGGGCTGGGATCCCCTTGGCTGGGTTAAGCCGATGTTGTTGCCCTGGTGCCCTGTACCATCAGTGGAAAGAAATGAGCAGGTGTGGGTATGGCTCCTCTTCTTCTTCCTCTGCCAGCTATGGAAGGGATGGGACAGATGGCTCAGACATACCTACAATTTCTTGGCCATGTTGCTGCTCTTGGAAAGCTGTTTCTGAACCAGACTGCTGCAGAGGTTAGAAATGGTTTAATTTCCAGCATGATTTTTTCCTTAGCCTAGTGTTCTATACTGGTAACTTGAAACTTGTTGCACTGCGATGTGGTGTCACCCTCCCCACGCCCCCCGGTACGTACTCTTCTGTGGAGTGAAACATCTGCAAAACAGAAAAGATTTTTTTAAGCATAGCTTTCTTGTATCATCTCTTCAAGTTTATATAAATTATATGGACCTAGTGGCAGTTTACGGAAGAGCAGTGAAAGAATCTTCGCTTCCCGTCAAAATCCGTGTGTGCTCGTGCATATCAGGTTTGAAAATCTGAAGGCACTTGGCATGATGATGGTGTGAGATCATTGAGGCCGAAAGGTTTATGCGATTTGGCCATCGCTTCCAACTGAAACTGGTAACAGGCATGGGATTTGCTGGTAATGGTCACTGTCTCTACGTTGCACGGCCTGGGAAGAAACCTGGTCTACCACAGGAGGGCTAGTTCAGGGGCTGCTTTTTAATCTCAATTGCTTTTTAATGCAGTCATGGTTTGTAGGTGTGTGGTAACTGGGAGAAGGGTGTAGCTGTCCCAGTTGCAATTAAAAATAATCTCGTTACCAGCACACAGATGCTTTGCTGTGCCTGTCTGGTTCTCAGAGTTTTGGGGTGGATGAGTAGGCAGAGGCTGGAAGCAGGGTTGAAAGGTGAGGAGGGAGGGACAGGCTGGTGCTGGGACAGGGGGCATCCCGGGGCTGAGATGTCTGACAGCGTGGTGGCACTCCTCGTGTCACCCGCAACATGTTTCGAGGTACGTGTGCCGGTTCATTGACTGAAATCTCTTGGGTTTTTGTAGCAGTTGCTAAGCAACTGTGAAACACTTCAGACAGTATTTTCCTTCCTTAGGCTGGGACTGTTCTTGCAGCAGGGAGAGGAGAGGGGGGAGTGAGGCGTGCGGTGGAGTGGCGTGGTGGGGTGGCTGCCCAGCAGCCGCTCTCCTTTCTTCCACGCACTGCTGCCAAGGTGGTGGAGAAGCTCCTGGACTCGCACTGCACTCCCCTCACAAATTCCCAAATCTACACTGTTGCAGCAATTTCTTTTTTTATGTGCATAAATATTACCCTTGACAAGAGAAGATACTGTATTTTAAATGTTCCTCTGACAAGGAGCAAAATTTTCCAGTAAAACTTCGTTATTTGAAGGTAGGCACTGAGATGTGCAGCAAAGGGACATAAAGCGAGAGCTCGGCTGCTGCTGACCCACTGGTGCCCTTCACCCTTGGAGGACAGGTGTGGTCTCAGTGTGGGCATCCATGAAAATAACTTTAACTTCTGCACCACCTCAGCAGTTCACATAGTGTAAAAACAGCCAGGTGTGTGAACTGTTTTAGTGATTGGCATGCCAGCTATTTAGTTATAGTTCGCAATACTGACAGCAGAATTTATTATTTCCCATAAACTATGACTTATATGTAAGGATTATGTTCAGATTAGCACAGCTTGAAATTGGCTGGTGCTTCGTGCATTTTTATGACTAAAATACGATGTCCTCATTGGCAGTAATTTAGTTTTGGTGTTTGGTTTATTTTCAAGCACCTTCGTTTTACAACTTACGTATTGTCGCTCGGCGGAAAGGCAGCTGTTTGGGGTTCGGAGCCACTAGTTTGCAGTAACAACTGTTGGTTCTCATCCTTATCAGTTTTTCTTTCCAATTAAGATGCAGCTGTTAGGACTTTTGGAGTCTGGGGGGATTATTTTACCTAATGATGTAAATGAAATAATCCTAAAGTAAAGATCTGTCCTTCAGAACAGCCAGGAAAAGACCGGGTTGTGAGACCTCAAAGTTTAGTGAGAAGTACCCCAGGCTGTGACTTTTTGTGACAGGCTACGTAAAAAGATCTGGGGTTTCTTTTCTCATGTAAATGGAAGAGAATTAATGATTCAGAGAAGATTATCCTAAAGAATTTTTTGCACTGCATCTTTTATACCATAATAGGGGAATGTATGTATGCTAATACCTTTGAACTTACAGTTTTCTTGTGACGTTTGGAGCTCGCAGGTACAGGGCTATTTTACTTTTTAGTGAAGAGGCAAGTTTGTGGGGTCTTTAACTTTTTTGCTCTGATACGTTTTCAGTGCTGCATGTGAAAAATCCCTGAGCCACTTTGGTATTTTAGTTCTAGCCTATAAACGGTAATCAGCAGGTGAGAAAGCTGCACACAGAAATCATTGCAGTGTATTGTAGGCTGTACAACTATGCTAAACCTGCCGTTTAAAGTTTGGAACTTGAGCGGGCTGAAGATGGTCGGTGCGAGATTTGATATTTATGTGTAATTTCACTTTGGCGCATTCATGCATTTTTTTTTTTTTTTCAAAAGATTATCCTGTACTCTTCCCCCAAATTCCACCCATATAGCATAAAGTCACTCATAGCTAAATAAGTGCATCCATGTTTGAAATCACATGAGTTAAACTGTAGTGCCATATATATACACAGATATATATATAGAGAGAGAGTGTGTGTACATATATATGCTGCTGCACATATATATAGAGGATATTTTGATTGATAGATTTTCCCAGGTGGAAGATCCGTTGAACGGGAGAGCAGCAGCTTCTTAATATCTTCTGGATGAGATTTTTGGAAAGGTGGAAAGGGACAGGGATCCCAGGTTCCTGGCTCATCACTGCTGCCTTGTGTGGCAGAGGAAGGCAAGGAGCAATCCTGTGCTTGTGTAACTCTTTTTGGAGGGATTTGCATAGTGTCTTTGGACACCGTTTCCTTCTTTTCCTCCAGCTTTCTGAAATAAATATTATAGACAGTTGTTCCACCAAGTTAATCAAAAATGTTTTGGCGTTACCTCTCAACCGTAAATGACAGCATCATCTAAAAGAGTAAAGACTAGTCAGCCAGGTCAAAAATAGAGAATATTTGACATATTCTCCCACTAGTAAAAGCAGGTAAAAATTCCTATTAATTTTCATACTAAAAAAAAGAAATCTTTAATTTCACAAATCATTGAACTCAGTGATCAACTTAGAATGTTAGTGCTGTTGGCAAGTGATATTATAAACCGGTACATCTAGCTCTTATTGACACAACCATTAAGCAATGAATTTTTTCTGTTTTATTTCAATACAGCAAGAGTCAGGAAAGGTTCATATAATCTCCATATTTTTATGAATTCTAAGACCACAGAAATACCCCAAGGAGGTTGTTACAGCAGGCCTATGGCAAAAAATATTTATATACAATGACATGCTATCTTTTAATGGAAAATATCCAAATACAAGTCTTCAAGATTTTAATACAAATACCTGATGCTGTTTGAATAAGGACCATTGCGTGAAAACTTGCTGGGATGGATGGGGCTCCTTGGCCTCCTGGCATCCTGTGGTAGCCCTTGTTTGAAGACACTGCATGGTGTGGCCGGCTGGTGAGGGTTGACTGTACTGAGGGCATTTATTCTCAGGGTGATGATTTTTTTTTTTTTTTTATGTATAAAGAAACTCATTTTTATTGAATTTGTGTGAATGTAGAACAGATACTCTGGTCTGTGTGGATGTGGTGATTGTGAAGATGATGTCTTTTGAGCATTGAACTTTATATGAGAGTGTTTTTAACTTGAATATTCTCAGTTTGAAGATTGTCTAATCAAGGATGGCAGGTTGACTTTTAGGGCATCTAGTGCCATTTAACATGCCCCAGGGCATCTCAGACAGCACAGTGGGCAGGATCCTGGTATCTTAAGAAGCTCTGAGAGCGAGGTGTCACTGTGTTTTAAGTAGTATTGTGACAAGGAAAGAGTGTCTTCTGCTTGCAAACAGTCTGCCAAAGTAAAACCGGAGACCGGATGTTACAACTTTGTATGCCAGGGAACTGAAACTACAGAGACCCTTAGCAAGTCCTAAGAACTGCTTTTTTGTTCTTCTGGTGGTGATTCTTTTTCAGCTTACGCAGGATCTATTCCTGCATGATAACCAAAACAAATTCTGTGTGTAGCTTAAAAATAAATTTTTAAAAGCTGTAGGAATAGTTTAAAAAAACAAACACAGACAAGAAAAACCCAGCAAAAACCCAAACCACCAAAACTAAAAAAGCAAGGATTTTTGTAACTTGCTTGGTCACTAACTTGATTATAGTGGATGTATAAAAAGTGGTCCATTTTGGTGGTACATTATGTTACCATGGTAACATTGACTTACTAATTTAGAAACCCTTCAGGCTAGTTTTGAGAACACTAGCATTGCACTAGTATACCAAAACATGAAAAGACGTATTGTCAAAGTAACTGCTAAAGGTTTAGGATGAGCCCTGTAGATATATGTGGACTTTTTTCCCCCCCAGTTTATATTAGAATTCACATTGTTTGTGTTATAAGAAAGGTCTGTGACCAGAAACAAATTAATATTATTTTATCTTAATGTTTGCACTGTTTTTCTTATCAATTTGTTTTATTTCCTTCTTGGAATTGGACCTGTGGGGTCCCATTGTGAAAGCTATGGTAGGTGCAACTGCTTAGTCCCTCAGCTACAGGGGGCTTCTATTGTTAGGGATGTGTGCTTCCTTGCTCCCAGGACCGTGTATCAGTCTCCAAGTCCTGGATAATAACAGATTCTGCGTCATCTTATTTGCATGTGATCACATATTTTTTTCCAATAGTATTGATATCAGCTGCACTTACACTCATAAGTTTTACTACCATTTTTTTTCCTGTGTATTTGAAAAAAAAAAACAGCTAGTGATTCAAACATCCTATTGGAATGCCACGTAACTAGTATTATACTTATTCTCAATAAACAAATGCAAAAAAAAATTGCCAGCAGTAGGGAGGATGAAATATTCACTGGGAATGCAAATGCCTGTTTCCATGAGACGTGTCACTGTCCCTGTTTCGTACTACATCTATTGTTTCCATTACCTTATTGTAAAAAAGATAAACAACTGAAATCACCTGTAATACTCCCTGTCATGGGTAACTTCCTATGCAGTGGGCTAATTTGTAGGCTCAACTCCGTGAACCTGTTCTCATCACCCTCTAAGGCTGCTCTGAGCCCTTATTTCTTGCTGAGGTTGGCGAGAACTGTGGCTGTGTGAGACTAGCAAGGTGTGTGCATGCGTGGGGTGCTGGGAAGTTATGGCCTTTTCACCAGATCGCATCACGGGGGATTTCTGGCAATGTTTCTTCACTCAGAGTAGCAAATACCACATGCTTTTCTGTTGCGTATCAGTAATGCGCGCACAACTGGACTTGTCACTTCTTTACCTAACTCAGTTATGTTAAGCAAACCGAGCTTAGCATGGGAAGTAAGCAGTATTTATTAGATCTCAGTTGACTTCATTGTGCAGTCTAACTAAAGAAGAGTTTTGCCAGAAAAGAAGTGACAAGAAGATTGGAATATCAAGAAATACAGTTAAAACAGAGTTGACTGAACAGTAACCTCCTTTGCAGAAGTATATTTAACCAAATCTGCTTTGTAGTGAGTTGGTATGCTTCTTGATTCATGATAATTTCCTAAATCCTTTTCTGGGGGGTGGAGGTAGGTTTTAATCTTGATTTTTAAGTGTTACTAAATTGACAGATCTGGCAATCAACAGCTAGGATTAGCAACACCAGCTTGGTCAATATCTAGGCTGTTCTAGAGTCTGAGCTTTTATAAAAAAAAAAAAAAAAAATAAAGGGGGGAGGAAAAAGAAAAAAGGGCTTTCCCGTCTTTCTGGTCAGGGGGGTTACTGTTAAACTTGGGGGCAGAACATCTCTGGAACCGTCCTATCC
>Ga0181612_105323_pt1 | contig 32187 bp, 24 predicted proteins | sample HoacroProtozoa21_FD_119630 | JGI IMG/M metagenome (GOLD analysis project Ga0181612, IMG submission 119630) | Hoatzin crop microbial communities from Cojedes, Venezuel. Combined Assembly of Gp0051906, Gp0051904, Gp0051908 | reverse complement strand
TGCGGGTGCTTTTAGCAAGTTCCAGTGCGCGAAAGACCTGGGTGGCATCTGAAACTTTTTGACCAATATAGTTTAATGAGTATTATTTTCAATTAATTGTACCTGCTAAATCGTATATAATAAAAAGATGACTGATACAGTTTGCGACATGTATCTGCTAGTCTTTGGAAGGCCTGGTGAGGTGGGATGGTCATACGTCTCAGCTGCTCACAGTCAGAGCAAATTGGAAATGATGGGCATATTATAGGTTGAGTTACAATAATGATTGTTGTTGGTGAGGCAAATGTTTATTCTCTCCTTTTATAAATTCCTTTTTAATGTGTTGAAGCCAATTGTCAGTACTGTTACAAGTACACACGCGTGGGATGTTAACCCCAGAAGGGCTGAGCTTTGGGGATGTTTCTCTGAAGGAGATGAGATTTTGTGTGTACAAGGTTACTTTTTAACTGAGCAAAAGCTCTGCTAAACATCACCAAGATCCTTTCCTGCTTTCCTACAATTACAACTTCATGCCACAACGGAGTCTTTCGATGGAAGGTTCCTCTTCGGTTGGTATTTGGATTGCTGGTGTATAAAATGATCGTGTAGAAATCATTCTGAGGAGATGCTTGAAATTAAAGACAGGCCGAAGAGGGAGTGGGAGGATTTTAAAGTAGAGCGATACAAAGGAAGACGGGCCTTTGTTACGAGAGGGGGAGAGGTAGCATCTCCTGCACTGGAATAAAGAGATTTAGCACAGGGGACACGAGACTCCATGACGTGGGGTTGTGGTGCAGCTCGGTTGCGTGGGATGTATTTCCATACTTAAAAGCGTTCAACTTAGTCCTCAGTGCAGTGGAGAGCGGAGGCGCTTTGGGGGTGCGAAGTAGGGTCACGTTTGAGTTCGTTGTCCTTGTGGAGACCCTCTCCCACTGCCTGGCTTGGCCCCTCGGCAGGCGGAAGGTATGTTGCCGTGTCAGCCCGAAGGCGGAGGAAGCTGGCGGCCAGCCCGGCGTTGCTCCATACACGGAGAAGGGCTAGCAGCATGAGGTCATCGCTTCTCAAGGAGGAGGGTTTTTTTTGCAGTGTGTGGGAAGTGGGTCTAGGGAAAGGAAAGGGGATTCTTTTGCTTGGGGCGGGGGAAGGAGGAGCAGCAAGAGGAGAGAGGAAGGCCTGTGTTTGTTCCAGCAGGAAGTAAACTGCGTAGATGCTCCCGTTTGAAGATAAAACTGTCCACTTAGTACTGTCTTAATTGTAGTGTTGATGTATTTGCCTTATGAAAATGGATTTTGAATACTTAGTGGAGAGGTTTATTGTGCAGTAGAGATAGTCTTGAAATTGATGAATATTCACTGTTTTATTTGGGAGCTAAAGGGTTTAAAATACCGTGCGTGTAAATACGCACAAAGTTTCTGCTGTGTAACGTTTGCACTAGGTAATTGTAGCATTTCTTTGGAAAGATTTATTTTGGAAACTTTCTTTAGTAGTGAATCAGTGGAATTCGTAGCTTTGTTTCTGGGGTTTGAGAAAAGATAGTTACCTTTCTTTTTAAGAGATAAGAGTGTGGTCATGTGCAGGGCGTAGGAAGTTTTGGAAATGGTTCTTAAAAAGCGGCAAGGTGCTTTCAAAATGGCCTTTTTTTGTTTGTTTTTTTCTTTTTTTTAGGACAGCTTCTTGGGATGGAAGATTTTGATTTCTGTCATCTCGTAGTGTAAAATCATGTTTGAGAGCATGACTAATCTTTGTAATTCCTCCTGCAAGTTTAAATGCAGAGTTCTGGTTGGTTTTGAGTGTAATGAGTCTTAAGTAATAGGGATTTTTTCAGTCCTGTGTGTTTTCCTGGTGATGATAAAAAATAAATTAAGACTTAATGCTGTTATTAATCTGAGTGAATTGTACTTCGTAACATCATTCTGCTTTGGATGTCAGATTACCATTTGCTCTATAGTCACCAGCTTCCTTCGCGTTGCTGCCTTTCTACGCTAGAGGGAAAATGCCAAATGGTTTAACCAAGTACAATTTCAAACTTTCCCACATCTGAGCTTGTTACTAACCAGCTCACAACACGCAGATGAGTGTCATAGCAGTGTGTGGAGACAACTCTATGCTCATAACTGTACTGTGGTTCAGGGACTGTTTTCTGGCCAGTTGTACAGGTTTGTCAGAATTCTGGGTCTTTGAAATGCACTGGTCGGCTTGTCAGAACACAGCTCTGGCTGCTTAGTCTTGTCTCTGTTGTGAATTTGGCACCTTGAGCAGCGAGGGTATTTCATCAGGCTTTCTGATACGGTTGCTTTTATTTTCTGCCGAGGGGAGGGTTACTGCTTGGGCTGAATCTTGCCCTCATGCTGTTGGTGGGGTGTATGTGGAGTAACAGTGCTGTGAAACATTTCTGTGACGTACCTATGAAGACAATCGCATGAAATATTCAACTGTTAAGGGATAAATAAAAACACTGCGTATGTAGTCTTAATATGTCCTTTAGTTATGCTTTACCGTATTGCTTGCACAGTACTGCAGTCCATTTGGAACCCTGTCTTATTAAGTGCTAGTAATGAAAATGCTTGATGAATGACTACTTAATAGCTTATCAAGTATGAGGCATTTTTCTATATAGTATTCAAAACTTGGTCTGAAGACAGTCCTGTTGTAAGCTCTCTTGTAATTGTCATCATTTGATCTTAGAGTTTCACGACTCTTTTTTCATACTATGGTTTTGGAAGTGTTTTATTTTAACATGAGTACCTGAGGCATTAAGAAATTAAGCTTAAACATCAAAATAAATTACCATAATTAAGACCTAATGAAAAATCAATTACCTTTTACGCAGGGGCAACCTGTGAAAAGTTTGTGAATTGTTGCGTATTATGTAAGCACACTCTGCCAGAAGCAGAAATAGAATCCAGAACAGTGTTAAAGTGCATTAATCACAAGCCCTTTGTTCCCTGAAATTGCCTGTTTAGAAAATGGGAGACATACAATTACAACAATGAGGTGGTAGAGTCGTGAAGATGAGCTTCTCTGACAGAGTGCTGAATCATCCTCAGAGCACTCCATCCTCTGTAATAAATGAGTCAGGCATATGTGGAGAGCAGCACTGTGGAAGTAATTACATGATCACATAATGCATATTCCAAAGAGGGTGGCATTTAGGTTTTCATCCTCAATTTGTGAATCTCTTAATTTCAGTACCTGATTTGTCAGCTTTGTGGCTTTTTTCCAGCTCTGTTTATGCCTAACTTCTTGCTTAAGAAAAATTGGAAAATCTTTTTCCATACATTGACAGCATATTGTAACTTACATGATTCATCATCACGTTTATAATAATGTTTGCTGTTTGAATGGAGAGTGGTAGTAATAAGCTGTTTTTCTCAGTACAAAACAGACTGGAATGGGAAGGGGCGTACATTTAATGGTTATTGAATAAAGGCAGGAATAGTTTTGTGGAGTATGATGAAGTATTTGATGCTGTAATGCTCAGACAAATAACATTAATAGCGGCTCAGCTGGTGGAGGCTGTTAGCCACTGGGGTAGTAAAACACAAAACTCACCCTTGGCGAACTTATAAACAAATATGAGTAGGGTTTTAGGATAAACTTTCTTAATCTTTGAATACCTAAAGCTTGTGATATCTGCTGTTAAATTGCATAAGTTTGTTAAAATCTATTTAATGTAGTGGACTCTCACTACATCTGTTAAAAACAGCTTTTGTGAATTATGTAAAAGCTTTCTTTAATGTTTTGGGCTTCTTTCGGATGGCATCTGACTTCTTAGTTGTGGTTTCTGCTTTGAAATGTCTATGAGTGTAAAATGGTTCCCTACAGTGTTTGTATCCCGAGTAAGTTCAGGACTTCCAGATAAAGGGTGCAGTCAAGTGGAGTGGATAAGTTTTAAAAATATGACAGCTTAAACACTGTAAATAATAGTATTTTAGAACAATTGTGCTATCGCTTAAGCAAAATGTTGTGAGAAGTGCTTTTCTAGCCAATTGTATGGAAAATCATACAACTTGGGAGCACCTTTTTACTGATTAGAAGTTATAAAGCAGGGAGTCAAAACATCTGCCTGTTTATTGTTGGTATGAGTATATTTGTTGCATGTTGATACTGTGAATGGTGTGTTTTCTTCCAAGGAGAATGTATTTTCTGTAATTTCCATAATATCGTTGTTTATCAGTTGAGCAGATGTGATAACAGAAGTTCACCAGATAAAAGCAAATGCCTGGTTCGCCAAATACAGAAAAAAGTTAGCAGTTGAAGTGCGCAGCCAAAAAAGCAAAGAATTGTTAAGAGTTAAAGGTCTGTAACTACGATGGAGGAAGGCCTTTTTCATACCCGAGGCTTCGTGGATTAGGTGAGTGTTGAAATTGGAGTGGGAAATCTGTCATCAGTGAATTGAGGTAAATCTGAAGCTACCATTTCAGTAAATTTAATTGGCATCTAGGTCATGTAGTTTATCTAAATGATTCTTTTTTATATGAGGAGGTAATTACACACTGCCTTACTAAGGTCAAAATCTCAGTTTGATTCAATCCTTCTCTTCCACCATGGCCTCTTAGTTTTCGATGCTGCATGCTTTCTAACTCTGCTTTTCTGGAGCCAGCTGGTACCCTCTGAAAGGAAACCTATCCACAGCTGACAGGATTGTTTTCTGCAGGCTCTGCTCCAGCCACAGTATGGATGCACTCTGCAGCAAATTCGTGTCCTGTGCAGAACAGTCTTCTGGAGGTGTTCTGTCCCTCTATGCCTTGTGTCCTTAAACCTAAGGCTTTATGTTTCTACAAAGCGTGCAGTGCACTCTCTGCGTATCGTGCTGCTAAAACATGATTCTGATGGGCTACGACACAGCAGTCTCTTGTGCTCTAGTGTTTCATCACCAAAGTGCCCCCCAGAGGGACTCGGGGGGACTAGTGGAGATGCAGGGATTGGCAGCGTGGGCATGGTTGGTCTGCTTTCAGTGGGTGGGAGCTGCCCTTTGCAAAGCAGTGACGGAGCAGATGGTTGTTAACATTTGACTGTTACAATAGGATGGTTTGTGTCCCTCTGCAGAATTTTTCTCAGGTTAAGCTGGGATTTCAGGTTTAAAGATGCAGTCAAATTCCCTTCAAGGGTCTCTGAGTACTGTAAGGCAAGAATTCTGAGGGACCTGAATAGCTATTGCCTGCAATACAAACATTATCATCATCCCTAAATTTTTTTTTATGAAGAATATCCATAAATGCTGCTGTGTTCTGAAGAACATTTGCCTCATGAATTAAAAGTTAGCTGCTTGGTATCATTTCTAGGAAGAGTACTTTTGATACGCAGAATGAAAGACTGGGGATAAAAAAAAAATGTTGCAGTAAAGACCAGTTAGGCTGAATCTTATGCATGTAAATAAAGTTCTATGTGAAAAGTCCAAGCATACGATTTTTTTGCTCATGTGCACTCTAGTGCCGTTTTTCCAGAGACCTGGAAGGTTAATTATCCACAACTTTTAACTGTTTGTTACAACATCCATTAATTAAAGTCTGATCCATTTATATGTTTTCAAATGAGAAGAATACCTTTCAGAAGGAGCGTTCTTTATGACTGGGAAGGCTGATGATACCCAAACAAAACTGAATCCGAAAAGATAGAGTAGGTTTCTTCATGTATCTTGAAAAGTTAACCCTGGTATATATTTGTAAAATGTATGTATTAATATTTGTTCTGCACTTCAAGTGTTGAAGAGGGTGCAAATGTTCAGTCATCTGTCTTTCTGATGACTTTACTTTTATAGTGAGAGTAACTGTATCCCATTTAACAGAGAGAATTACGACAGTAAGTATCTTTAAGGTTATGGCGCATGTGAAGAAAAAGTCATTCAGCTCAGGAACAGCAAACAAAGACTGGAGGCAACGCCTTTCACTGGACCACATGATATGTTTCCTCAGTGTAGGAGTCTGGAATATCAGCTGTTGAGAAGGGGCAGGACTCTTCCTCATGGATATTGGTTCCTCGTGGGTTGGTTTTCCATACAGAATACTGTGTAATCGAACTATGTTAAATGTGATTCAGTGGTGCCAAGGAAATAAGTGACCTCGAGAAGACTGAATTAACAGTGAGGTAGCTAAGTAGAGGGTTTAATGAACCAGAAGAATGTAATTAGTTTAATGAAGGAGGAAAGAAGAAGAAACACCCTGATTGCTCTTGGAATTTCTGTTCAAAGAGCCATAAATACTTGGAACTGGATTGTTTCTCCTGAGGAGACCAGTATTGTCGTATGTTATAGACTGATGGCAGATTTTTAATCTAATTTCTTTGGCTGCAGCGAGAAATTCTGGCTGCTGTTGGGTCATAGGAAGAAATAGAACTGCCTCTAGACTTTTTAAAAGTATTTCACGTTGTGTGGATTTCTGTTTTTCTATGGCTGTCCTTAAATCTCAAGAGCTAATACAGTGCTTCTGTAAGGAGCTCCTAGCAGTGTTCTGGATTTCTAAGTTGAAACGTGCAGTTGCAGCAGCTAGGAGAGTTTTAGGACCTGATATCTTTCCAGGAAGGAGTCTTACCTGGTGTTTTGTGATGACGAGAGACCCTCAGTACTGTGTCAGTATTCTTCCCTGCTCTGCCTTCCCTGAAGGGATGCTTTAGTAGGCTGCCTCGGGGGCGAGGGTTTGCACTTGCATTTTTTTTTTGCCTGTGTGTTCATTCTGAGTTGCCATGTATTTATCTCAAGGCAGATGGATATCAAGATATGAAACATTACCTTCAGAAGTTTGTTTCTTTTTTTCAAAATAAGGAAGACTGCTGTCTATCTTTAAGCTGGAGAAGCCAGCATCTAACTGAATGAAAGAAATCAGCAAAGAAATAAGTTAACTGTGCGTACACCAACTTGTTAGTTAACAAGATTACTACAGTTACTTTTTAATTTTGGTGCTGACTCTTGCGGCCACTTTTCTTAGCAGTTGTTTCCATCTTCACTATTCATCTAAGACAAGAGATCTCTTGAGTAGTTTAATTGTCTTTTGTTGCTCTTGTTCAGAAGTTTCTTTTATACACTATATAATATACACTTTAAAATGAGTCTGAGTCACTAGTGTGTTTAGTTGTTTCAATTTGTGGCCAACTTGCTGTCATTTTAGCATTGTATGTTTCTTTAATTCGAGAAGAGTCCCGTCCTTTAGCCGGTGGAACTTGTAACAGGCTTGGAGATAATGAAGTGCAGTGCCTGCCATATGAGAATAATTTTTATCAGCCTCATCCTGCTCAATCCGTTTTTCTGTTAAGATCTAGTGTGGCGATAAATGTTGCAACACTCCAGAACTGAGAGTTCAGTGAAAATTCATTGGTCAGGTATAATCTCCTGAGGCTGTGCTTTTCTTTAGCTTTCCTTGTAGCCTGGAACTTAATTAAGGAAAGCTTAATTCCTGGAAAAATACAGGAAGGAAAGCTTTCTTGACTTGTAAACATGTGGAAGGTAACAAGAAACTAGGTTCATTTACTCTTTGAAAGCAAGGTGTGGGTGGTGTGTCTGTTATTTTGTATATGGCACTGGCCTTTTCAGAGTTACCAGGAGCTCAACACTGAGTCTGCAGAGTGCAGACACACTGCAGGGTGTGACTTCTGGCAGCCAGCCTAGCTCTGCTCTTCCTCACCTGTAGCTGCTTTCACCTTGCTGTACTCTGCCTGGTGGGATTCAGTCTTCAGCGTCTGCCTTACTGTTTACCTGTGGCTGTGAGGCAGAAGCTGCTACAGGATGGAAGCAAAACTGGTTGAGTAACTGTGCCTAGAGAGCACGTGCCGCATGGTTCACAACCAAATGGCAGCTCTTCCTGTTGCACATTTTTCACAGGAAACCTGAGATGATAAAATAAAGGGCATGCTGAGGAAGTTTTTGGGCTGTGGGGAGCTGGGAACAGCTGCAGGTGTGGTGGAGGATGAAGTTACTGTTTAGAATAATCTTGGCAAATGGGAGACATCATCTTGAACAAAGCAGGGTGTCAGTGCCCGCTGAAGCAACATACTGTCTGCAGGCTGGACTGCATGTGTCCATGATGGAGGAAGAAACAGAGTGAGGTGCAGTTCTATGGAAAAGGACCTGGAATTTTTGGATTGCAAACTAAGGAGGACACAGTATCATGCTGTTGGGAAGAGGTTAGAGCACTCAGGCAGGAGCTCAAAAGTAATTTAAAGTAACCTTTCTGCTCTGCTCAGAGTTGGTGGGTCCTACAGTAGCCCACTGTTTTAGGTTCTGAACTGTGAGTGAGATGGGCACCAATTAGAGGGTGTTCAGAGGATGGCAGTGGTCTAGTAAATGATTTAAAATGAAAGATTGAAAGAATTAGAGTTGCTTAGTCAAAAATTTAGGATATTCCGGTTGCGAAGAAGTGACTGATCTCTCTGTTCCCCAGTCATGGGATGGGGAAGGTGAGATTTGGTCACTGAGAAACTTATTCCTCATGTGAAGGGCAGGGGAATACTAAATCAGCCTGAGAAGACTGAGTCTTGACAAAAGTCTTTCTGCCATAAGTAAATATATGTAGTTCTTTGGTGGAAGGGGAAGGAATTAGATGGTGTCGTTAGATTGAGGCTTATACTTACGTGACTGTTAGTGATGTACTTCCATCACGTGTGTTGCTACTATTTGCATATGTGAAAAGTATTCCAACAGGTAAATGAATACTTTATATATCCAAAGAAGGAAGTGTGTCTTCTAATTCTAGCCAGAGGGTCTGAGAGCTGTTTCCTGGGCTTTCATCTGGTTGTTTTTTTTTTTGTTTGTTTGTTCTACTGACTATTGTAAATCCTACTCTTTGGAGCTCAGTGCTTCTTATTTGCTTGTATTTTTAATAAGATCACAGCTGCAAGAGCTGCTACAGAAAACTGTCTTAGTACAGCTGCAGGGGTAAGAAAACGAGAGTGCACTGTGAGGATGTTTATGCATCAAGTGAAGTCCGTCTAGCTCAGTATTCACTACTGTCAGATGAGAAGGGGGTGTTAGCACAGATGTAGAGTAGTAGTTCCTGTTCTTCTTTTGCAGTTTAGAGACATCTTGAGATGGAAGTTCTGCTGTTCAATAGATGCGGGTTTTTTCTTTTTTTTTAATAAATTTTGAACCTGTTTGTTTCTTGGTCTCAAAAATGTCTTTAGGCAATGCATTGTTTCATTTAGTTATTTACTAGGCAATGAAGTACTTAAGGGCAACTTTTAAAAATTTCATTTGACATTCCCATGTTCTTCTGGGAATCACTTCAGGCATCTGACATATCATGTCACTTAGTGCTATCGTGATTATTTGTTTTTTGTACTTTGATCTGACACCCCGTCATATGAATCTGTTTCGTGAGCTAAAAAATTCGCTTTACTTTCTGTGTGCAGAAGCTGCTCTGTACTTTGATCGGTATTACCTATACTTTTTTGGTACTTTACCTTCTTCATGAGATAGAGTAATTTGAAGCTGTAGGAACACCATGAATGTATCAGCAGTGTAAGAATATGTTATGTTCTCTCTTCCCTTCATTAAAAAAAAGTGTGATATTCTGGATGATTCCTAACCTGACCACTTCAAAGCACTTGAACAAAAGTTTTTGAAGATGCACATTCAGAAACTACCAGCCCCTTTTTCTGGTAGTGGCATTAAATCACCTAGAGTTCTCTCTCCCAGTGTGTTACATTGCATTTACAGACATGTGACTTCATCTGCTCTTTTATGTGCTTGTTGCTTAGTATTCTGGTGTTCTTTTGCAAATTTTTTAATGATGTGTCAGTTTTGATTGCTCAGAATAATTTTGTATAATTTGCAAACTTAAGCACAGAAGATATGTGAAATGGCAGATGTGCAGGTGACCGTCTGAACAGCAGCCCAAGTCCTGGCACAGATTCTGGTGAGGCTTCTGGCTCTTTCACCTGTGGATCTTTGTCTCTTAAATCTTAGCCTGCAAGGTCTTCACTTCTGTAACAGCTTCCTATGAGAGACATCAGCAGAAACTTTTTAGAAGCCTTTTGTTCACTACCACTTCCAACACCTTTCCACAGGATCCTTGATTCCTTCAAAGAACTCTTGAAGTTGTGAAGTGTGCCTTTCCTCTACAAAAGCTGCGTTGTTTTTTCTCTCCTTGTTATTCCAATCTACAAATTCATCAGTATGTTTTTAACCACCTTGGCCAGTATGGAAGTCAGACTGTCTTTGTTGTGCTTCTCCTGATTGCCTTGTCAAGCTCTGAAAAAAACTGGTAAATTTTCCACTCTCCATTCCTCTTTACTTAGGTCCCCTTAAGCCTAAGTTTTTGAAGAATTAATAGTTTGACAGTTTCATATTTGATGCTTTACACTTCAGCTGAATAGGATCTGTCTCTGGGGAGTTCTTACTGTAAATTTGGTATTTTGAAATGCTCCTCTGGTGCTTCATTTTGAGAGAATGCCCGATATGTTCCCAGTCTCAAGAGGCTCCGGCGTGCGGTTGGCTTTGACTGTCTTGGAAGTAATTTTGGAAAACAACAGATCATCTAGGTTTTCTGGGCTATCCTTATGTTCTTTTAATTCTTTATTTTATATCTTCATTATCTAGTTGTTTATTGCACTGAAGTAGCAAGCTGTCTGTAACTATCAGATTCTACTATGTTTGATCTTAGAAATAGTAACAGGAGTTTTGTAACATTTTCTTGCTCACTTACAGATGACAATGTAGTTCACTGGCAACTTTTTATTGTACTTCCGTGTACTAGCTAGTATACCCCTATGAATTAGATCAGTAATGGACTTGTATTACCAGTTTTAAGTTCTACTAATGACCTGTATGCAGATTAAAATATGCACGTAGATAAAAAGTAAGTAGTAACTGGAATTCGGAAGAAAAGTTAGGTTTTCATTTTATTTTTATATTGACAAACAAAATTCTATATATAGAATTCTATATCTTTATATTGACAAAAAAACCCATATGTGATAGAGTAGTTCTTTAAAAAAAAAGAAGGGTGTGCTTTTTGTCTGTGTGCAGAGACTAGAAGATACAGCTGTCTGTGTTTGAGTGGCTCCAGTCTGTTGTTTCATTTAGTAAATGGAATTTTCAGAAGGGGTTTGTTGTACTACCTGCAGTTCTTTAACATCTGCTTGAAATCTGAATGTGCCCGGATGCTGGTGGTAGTACGTGTTTTACTTTCATGAGTCCCATTTGAACCAGAAAAGGGATTAAAAATAGTGGTCCTGTCCAGTGATATTCTGGTGTTTCCACCTGGTTTGTATTTGTGATGGGAGGATTGGAGCCAAATTTACTATAATGTTTTGCTCTTGCTTGTGACTTTTGCTGATGAAGATGTTCTCTTGGGCTTTGCAACTTCGCAGCAAGTATTTTTGTAGCTGTTATTAAACATGTGGTGAATTTTGTAATGCTTCTGGCCTGCTGTGGGTTTTTTCTCCTTTCATGTCTGCCTGCGTAGCTGCTGTTTCTTTGCAGTGACTGAATGTAAGCATCACTTAAGTCTTTTCTATTTTTGGTCATGGAAAGTGGATGTTTTGTATTTATATTAGGCAGCACTGTGTTTCTAGAATGTCACTAAGTAACCAGAAAGAAATACTAAATAATGTCAGTTTGAATATGACCTAAAACTATCCCTTCGTAAGATTTCATAAATGTGTCCATGATTAGGGCTTTGTTTTAAATAATGGACATCTGCAACATAGTTCTCTTTTCTTTACCCTTACATACTGTGTCTGACTTTGTTTTGCTTACTGTGTCTTGTCTTACAGGGGCACTGGTAAATCACTACTTAATGTCTCATCTAAAGATTTAACTTTAAATCTGTTATGAGATTGTGAGTGAACGCTTAACGTGGGTCCAGACGTAACTGACAAAGTATACCATGCACTTGTAAGCTATATGCAAAACCCATTTATCATTAGTTTTTATGTTTTATATACTTTCTCTTAATATAAAACCTTCAAGATCCAGCCGTCTGTTGCAATTTGCTTCACCTAGATTGCAATCCAGGGTTACAGCTTGAAATTTTAGTGCTGTAGTCATCTTAACTTTCTGACCTCTTAGTATTCTATGTATTGGAGTAATTAGAGCCATATGAGAAATTTCTGTCTCTTAATTGGTTACCACTTGTTTTCTTGAAGTCTAGTAAAAATACCACTACTAAGTTTGTCTTTCAGAGAATGGATTTTGGTCTTCCATGCTTTTGTTTTCCTTATTAATGGGGTTCCTGTTTGTTTTATCAAGGGCAAACTTCAAAAATAAATGAAATGATCTAATTTTCTGGCTACAACATGCAGTGTCATAAGAAATTCCAAGGACGTAAAAAAAAAAATCTTTGGTTACATGAGTAGAGACAAAATTATTTCTTCCCTCAAAACTGTGTGTGTCAAGTGATAGCATACTACTACTTGCAGTCATTTGAGTACCTTGCACTTTTCGTTTTCTTGACCTCTTGTCTCTTTTTAAAAAAGACCTATCTTTCAGTGGTAATATGAAAATGCAAAGCAATTTACTGAAGTTTAGGTTTTGCATTGTATTTTAAAATGCTGAAATAGTAAAAAAAAAAAAAAGTTTGATCTGTTTGTCTTTCACAGAGTCCCCAGAAAATAAAAGTGTACTTCAGAAAGTGAAAATCAGAAGTAACAGCTGCTGACATAGAGAGAAGTGTATTAAGGAACATTTCTTGAGGAAAATTTTTCAAGGTATGTGGGCTATGTTTTGCGGAAGAGTGTTCCTGAAAGTAAGCTGCCTAATTTGCCTTAAGTGTACTAATAATTCAGACCAGGTTTGAAACACTCAGGCTAGCTTTAGATTACCACTTTGGATGTTTATTGATGGCAGTAGCTCTATGGAAGCATTAATTCAGCTAGTTCAGGTTGCATACATTTCACATCAAATGCATAAATAGATAATCTGAATATGTGCTTAGTGTAAACAAATGGTGGGTAAAGCATTTGTTTTATATTTCATAGTCTTGTACATCCCAGGAGCAGATCCTACACTAACAGAAATACCAATTGTTTAACAGTAATTTTTATTTAAGGTATGAATGAAGGGCTAAGAATGATTTATTTCATTGTTTTAATGGAATAGAACTACTGTCACATAGTAGTTATAACTAGTAACTTATTCAGAAATTGAGATGGACTGTCTAACAAATTGATAACCTGTTATAGAATTGCTTTTGAATCAGTACAGAAGCCTTGAATTTGAAGATTGGTCTCCTGAATCCAAGTCCTGTTCCTTTTCTGATTTTGAAGTATTCCTAATCTTTCTAGAAAGAGTCTGTAAGGTAAAAGGCATGCTAAGTGATATGGAGCCCATGCAGATTTAGGAGCAAAGGAGTTGACAGCAGATCAAGAGAGAGTGTGTGGTCCTCTCTGCATACCATGACCATTCTGTGTTCCTTCTTCTGGAGGGGCCAGATGTGTGCTGTGCTTTCCTGTTCTGAATTTAACTGGGGGCCAAGTGTGCTTCTGGTTTGTGGTTTATCAGTTGTCTACTTTGTCACTGATTCTGTGAAGACGCAAATTCCAACTGGTGCATGTGGATCTGTCATTATTTTAAGATTAGCAGTCACAGTCTTGGATATATTTCATGGCAGTATATAACAGAAGGCACCAATTGTTGTTAAGGGTAGGAGAGCGTCCTGGGAAAGTATTGCTATATAAGTGCTCTGTTCTTCCCTTCTCATTTGATTTTGGTCATTCAGACACACAGGACGTTTGATCAGACACAGTATGGTCATGCTCATGTGTCAGGGACAGGCTGCAATCTTTAAATTAAATGTGGATTGGCTATGAAAACTACTTTCTTCAGAGTTATTGCTGGAGTCCAAGAAGACTACTAAAGCTGGAACATTGGCTTTATTTGATGAGGGGAGTGTTACAGTATTTGAGGGATTATGTGACTGTCACTGAAGTTTCTCACTGTCATTCTGACAAAATTTAACATTGCTTCATTTGGAATCCGATTGCACCACTGTGGTGATGGTGGTTGAGGCAAGTCATAAACTGTCTTCAGTAACTATGCTTAGATTTAGAACTATTCAAGGTTGCTTATTCACAGTGTATTATTAAATGTATATTGAGCGTTTACTTCCTGTCAGTGATTAGTTTGTTGTTTTGAGAGTGATTCTAAAAAGAAACTCTTACTTTCTTGGAATTGGCGCTAAGACATATTTTAACTGTTAAAGCTTACCAAATATCGATTGGCTAATTTGCGTATCCAGTAATTTTTATAGTAAGATATGTATCTCTCTCTCACAATTCAAAATAAAAACATAAACTAGCTGAAACTCATTTATCCTATTTGATGCCACAGGGATTTTATTACTTCTACAAAACATGCTAGAGTGCAGTTTGTGACTTCACTGGCCTATCAAATTATGTAAGCATTGTTCGTGTGTGGGAAAAGAGGTAAACCTCATGGGTATCTGCCAGAAGACAGGAAAGATCTCTTCACAGTAAGAGTAAGCAATTCCTAAAGGTTTTTTCTGTATGAATTTAGCATATAATGTGTTCCTTGTCAACAATTCTCCACCTAGCTACTTTAAAGTGTGATGTCATCTGTTTTTTTTTCTTTTAAGATACAGTATTCTGCCGTGATTTTTTGAGAAAGGTGTTGGTTTTTTTTTCCTTCCCCAGATACCTTTCACATTATATTTTCATCTTTTCAACATTAGAATAGGAAGTAGGTTTGTGTCTCAAACTCCTTGTATCTCCTGCTGGTTCCACAGTAGATTTTTTCAGGGTTCAGATTTTGTTGCAGTACTTAGTTTGCCTGTAATCAGTGGTTGCAAAATCTCATGGGAATCTGTCTGTCTTGCATGTTCAGTAGTGAACATTGTAAGGTTGTACAGTAAAGCCAAAAAATGGGACTACTGTTATTTCTGCCATAGTCCGGTAGTTGTGAACATGGGAAAGCCCAAGGAGGATCATGCCACAAATCACAGCCCAACTTTTTTGCTGTCCTTAAACAGCATCTCCTGGTGCCATGGCTGGAGATGGAGTGCTGATCTAAATGGATCATTGTGCCCAGATGGTCATTGTAGGTCCCGTACAGCTGAAATATTCTGTTCTATTGGTCTGACCCTGTAGGGCAGCTGTCAACTTGTCTGTGCTCACTAAGCAGATAGGTACCAAACTTGGAAAAATACCGATCTGCATTGGTGCCAGGTATTGTCTTTTTGAAAATTGGCTGTTTGAGATGTGCTTGTGCTTTTTAAGAGTATTTGAAATACAGATTGCGTAGAACACATCTATTCATGTGTTTGTTAATTCTTACAGTTTTGTCTTCAAGTAAGTGCGTGATCTGTACTGTTTTCAGTTGCTTAAAAGTTGTTTAAATTGTTAAAAAGTATTAAAAAAAATTCGAAGTGGTTTTAATTAAAATTGTTGGTTTTTAGCTTATCGACAGTTAAGTGGCTTAGGTCTTGGATACTTGTTCACCACTTCTTGGCTTCCACAATTTTGGAGCATTTAAGTTTTGCTGAATGTCTTGATTTAATATTTTCTTAATTTTCAGAGAAGGTGTACAGAGGCTGGCTTATCTAGTTGGGAATCATCAGCTCTGAGACTTTATGCTTTGTTAGTCTTAACAAATCAGAATTTTGCCACTTTCTCAAGAGGAATTTTTGCTGTGCTGCTTCTGTCATGTGAACGGATGAATTTAAAACAAAGACCGAGTCCAGTATGTGTACAATTTTTGCCTGTATACCCAGGCATCTAATAGTATAATCAGCAAAAATCTAATTACTACTTAGTGAGGGGAGGCTTAGCAGACTGGAGTGAGATGTTGTTGGATCTTGTGTTCTATTGATTTTTGTAATCTTCCACAGTGAGTCAGATGAAGCAGACTGAAATATCGTATGCTGAGAAAGTTTCCTCCTTCCCTTGCCTTCCTGCCTCTTGGAGGTTAGAGCAAAAGCAAGCAAGCCAGCACTTCACTCATAGCACAAGGCCAGGGTTCATCCTGAGATTCAGTTCCCAGAAAATAAAAGATACGATCTTTTGTCATAGCTAATGTGCTAGGATATTTAGGTAATGTGCTAGGAGAAAAATGAGCATAATCCAGAAGTGGGTGTAGGTCTAAAGAGTGTCAAAAAATCACAAGTGCAGCTCTGGTCGTGTTAATAAGTAGGTACTTTAAGATTATTTCTTTTGCTTGTTTTACAAAAGTATTAGTGGTTCTGCAAGGCTGTCCTTAAATTTAACTGTGAAAATACTGTTATTAATACAACTAACGATGACATAGTCCATCCCTTATAGATACAGCCAGCGTGAATTACTTACTGTTGCTCTTTATGACTGGGGTCTTAGCTGTCAGCAAGCATTCGGATTAAAACACACAGCTTCAAATTAAAGAGCACATGAAAGCTTGCCATAGATTTAAGGTTACTCATGCAAGCCTGACTTGTCTGTATTGTATAGATGCATAGTAACATGACACTATTCTTATTTTCTTTATAGGATATTTGTTTCTTTCATTACAAAGCATTGTTTTTATTCTGAGAATAAACACATAGTGGATGAGGATTATTTCTGTAATTTACTGGAAGAACTGAGGAAGGCAGGGAACTGCTGGAACAGAGAAATGATCCTGGGGGTCAGGCTAACGTGGAGGTCACACTAGGTTCTGATTTGCAAAATCTTCTGAAACTTTCTGTGGTAGCTGAAGCCAGTAACATCTTTTGTTTCTGGATGCTTAATATGCTGAAGATGCTAGGCACTCTGAAAAGTCTGTGTTTAAGCCTTGTACATACCAGTGTAGCTGGTACAATGTTGACATTAGTTTATGCGTCTCTTGTTCTCAGTGTGAAATAAGATTGTTAGTCCTGCTTCACCCAATGGGCTGTTAGGAAGATAAATCTGTTAATGTTTTTAAAACACTGCTAATTTAAGTGGCAATTTAAAGCCTGTGAAGAAATTGGTACTTCTGTGTTCAGAAGAGCTAAGACTTGGCTGGAGTGCAGGAATTAGTGAATAAGCAGTACACAGGCTATGTCTGCACTGCAGTCCAGAGCTGTAATTGCAGTTAGTGTCAGTTCATCTTACCTAGTTTGAAGCTGATTAGTATTGGAACAGGTTTTTGGTGTGTACACAGAGAAGAGGGTTCAGCCTGCATTGCAAAACCTATGCAAGACTGTGGAAATTACTCGAATGTGTGGGTTCAGGTCTTCCATGATGTGGCTGCATGTCTATCAGTATCAGGTGCAGGTGTTTTAGAGCTAGATCAAACAGGTGTCTCTGACCTGCAGCTATGTTATAGGATTGCATAAAGCAGCATTTCTTATCTATTTATCAAATTGTGTTAATTTGGTACAGTGAGACTGGACAGCCTTAGGGGAAAATTGTGTGAACTTAAGGACTCTGCCCTAATGTGTGTCCCAGGGGACCAATGGGTGGTTGTGTGGGGAACCTCGTTTGGGGTATTTTCTGATAGATGGGAGGTTGAATCTTTAAGTTTGATGCCCTGCTAACACAGTGTTTAGGAGCAAACTAACTTCTGACTAGCTATCCATTTCCCACACATGCAGTGCCTGAGAGCTGATGTTTTATGTGGATTTTTCTGTACTGTTAGGTCAGTAAACACCAGAAACAAATGTTTTGGGTCACCAGGAGTGGAACAGTGTAGTTTGTAGTTCTTGTCTGGAGATAATGTCAGCTATACTTACTTAATTAAATATGTGAATTGGTCTTTAGTATCTGTCTTAGATGCTTTTACGTGTTCCCTCATAACTCCCCTGTAAGTTAGGAGGGTACGTTTTGCAGATGGAAAGTGGAGGACAGTTCTGGGTCTGAGATCTATTCCAGTCATAGAAGGGTGTTCAAAATAGTGTCCTGAACCTACTTGTGGTTTATTCTGAAGAGGTGTATGTATGTGGTTAATCTGATGCTTAAGTTATTTCAGAGTTTAGACGTTAATAGTTGCACTTTGTCATACCAGAAGCTTTTCTTTCTATTCGTGTTTCATGAATCTTATTCTGCTTTCAGATGTGGTGAAGAGCCTGTATTTTCCCCTGTGCGATATATAGTGCCTTAAAAAATGGGGTTTGGAGGTGACCTGAAGTATTCTCATGATGCTTTATTAAAACTGCAAGACTGGGAACTACGGCTGCTGGAAACGGTGAAGAAATTTATGGTCATGCGAGTAAAAAGTGATAAGGAGTATGCCTCCACTTTACAGAATCTTTGTAATCAAGTAGATAAAGAGAGCACTTGTCAATTGGATTATATCAGCAGTGTATCCAAGGTAAGATTGAAGTATTTTGAATTTGGTATAACCTTGGAAATAAGCGCTGGATGTATTTTTGTTTGTTTTAGTTTGAGTTTGATTCTGATTTATTCAGTTTCTTGAGAGTTAATGTTGCCAAAGTGTTTAAAACAGGCTCTACTTAGTTCCTCAGTGGAATAGGCAGAAGTTGAGCTCTAGTCCTGTTTTGAAAACAGTAACTGAACTAGAATCAGTCCTGAATTCTGAAATTCAGTATTTTAGATTCCTGGGTTGAGCCTGTTGCTTTGTTTAGTGTTTTCAAAATAGAATATGCTATAGTAAGCTTTTCTTTTAAGACAGTTAAATAGGATCTATTGTTTATATTGTATAGAATTTGTGACAGAAACAGAAAAATGCCAGGAAACCGAGGCAAAGCTTAACATTCCAGCTGTTCTTCACACTGCAGTGTGTGTTGTAAAAAAACAAACAAACAAAAAAAACCCCCAACAAAACAACAACCCACATTGATTCAGGATGTTTCTCATAATTGTGAGGTTATTTTGGACCTGATTTAAAACAACAGAGTTGACTATTTGTGAAGGTAAGGCTGTCCTTCCCCCAGATTATAAATTTTCAGAATTAAAGGAAGTCCAGTAAAGGTACCGATGAAGCAAACTTCCCTATTTCACCTGTTTTTAAGCTTCATTCCTTACTTGGATTCCTTCCTGACTAGAAAAAAACTGTTCTGTTTTAAGGGCTTATTCAGTTCTTGGCCCTTCTGCTGTAGTGATGGTTACGCAGTCCCTTCAGTCTGAAACAAATCCTGATCTCCTCTCTGCAGGAAAAAACCCTTTTTGGGTCAAGTTAAATTTTAGACAAAGCAGTTTTCATGTAATGGGCTTATGGGGTGGCTGCATGAATACTTGCTATGGCATAGTGGAACGTGACTACTCGTTGTGCAGCAGTCTAGTTCTTGTGATGCAAAAGCTGCGCTGCTATAGCTAGCCTGCTTCAGCTACCCTCCAAGTAGCACTGCACAGTGTTTATCTATAAATAATTCTGTTGTTGCTTCCCTCCCCCACAATAATTCTTGTCTTGTAAATTGACATACTGCCTTTTTTTCCATGTGTTTGTTTTAGTGGTGTATTTGAGATGCTTTTTGCCCAGTTATGTTTTTTATACACAGTTTGTTATAGATTTTGCTGTTTAAATTGTGATGATTTTGGTATATAATCGTTAAAGCATTGTCATTAGCCTGAGATTGTCAGAAGTCAGGTATTTTCTTCAAGCTTTCTTCTGTTGGATCCCAAAGTTTTGTGTAGGATTGTTGGTGGTAAGACTAATATTTCTTACTATTGCTGCCCCACTGGTTTTGGGTGCTAGCTAAACCGTATTAGTATTCTTTTAGCCGATGAAACAGAGCGGATTAGGGCTAGAACAGTAGAGGGTCATTGGTGTCAGAATATTTAGCGTAATAAGATATAAGCAACTCCTAACCTTCATGCCGCTAGCTCAGTCTGGGATGGTTCATGCCAGTGACATGGGCACTTCCTGTGTGCAAATAAATTTTAAAAAGCTGAAGCTCAGACTTAAGCCATATTCTTTTTGGGTTAAAGAGAGGCACCTGTGTCACATTTTGAAATCTTGTTTTGGACAGAGGCATTCAAGTTGTTCTTTCGGGATTATTTTTATTCCTTTTTTCGTTTTCCTTTTTTTTTTTTTTTTCTCCTGTTGAAGTGGTGACATTTTTCTCTCAAGCCACATCCCTGATCTCTACATCTTTATATATCAGCAAAAATATTCATATGCTGGCAGATCTTTTGTGTGGGCTTGCCTTGAAATTTCACTGTCACCTTGGATTTTAAAGTTGTGTAGTGACACATGGTCTTATTGGTTTTGGGAGATAAATTGTCTGAATTACTTATTACTTTACTCACCTCATTCTAATTTACTTTACTATTTCATGACACTTTTTCTCTCTTCCTGACATTTTACAGAATCAAAGTATGACCAAAACATTACGGGACATAAATGTAGTATTTTACATCTCATAAGATTTAAAATACCTGTGTATTAAGTTTTTGGTATTATGTGGCATCAAAACCAAATATCAAGCTGTCTAATCTTCTATATTTTTTTTTTAAGTTTACAGCAAGAGTTAGCACTTTGAGAGAAGTGGTGTTTGGGAAAATCTGTCCTATGCTTTTTTCAAGCAGGGGCAGCAAACTTGCTGGAAGGCATAGTGGCAGTAATCACTAATGCTAGAAAAGCAGTATTTTTAAGTGCTTCTCAGCAGCTCTTTTGTGTGCGTGTATTTCTAAAAAATACTGTTAAACCGAACAGTATTGTATTTTACTGCTTTTGATAGATTGTGGTTATTTTCTGTGAAAGGAAATGCTTTGCCTTTTCTGCTATCCCCACCCAGCTGCTTTTCTCTCCCATATAAAACTCAATTTCAGAAGCCATTCCTCAAGTATAGCTTTTCACTTTAGCTTTTCCTATTTTAAAATAATAAAATATAATCAGACAAAATGCAGAAATCCTGTTTAATCAATGTTTTCTCAGTATGAAAAGAGGAATTTAAAGAACAGGAAAATATGCAAATGATTTTTTTTTAAAATGTAAAGGGAACTTTTGGCTATATTTCTGACTTATTCAGTTTCATTTGGTGAATTGTAAGCTAAGTATTTCTTTAGAGTACTTGTCCTGTTGAAAAATGCTTTTGCTGTGATTTTCAGGATTGATTGAAATGGTACTTGTCTCATCAGTAATAAATCAGCCTTAAAGAAAATGGAGAACTCTGACTACATATTCACCTCTGAGAGTGCTCTTGTGAACTCTTCTACAACCACAAGACCTACTCCTCTCAGACAGATGTTTAATGATGTTTTTATCCTATGCAGCTTTAGAATATGGCTTCTAATGTCATTTGGAAAGTGTCTGTAATGGAAAGGTGGAACAGTTTTCAGCTGTAGCTGGGAAGCTTTAGGTCATGACCTTTTACAACACCACACTTGAAGCAGTCTGAGATAGCTCTGTGCCAGTCTGTGGGATGTTTACAAACTAAAGGAAATGTTAAAGATGGTTTAATATATACAGGAGTTAACTGTCTTTCGTTTCATTCGCTAGAATCCAGTTTGCATTGCCGCATTGTCATGTAGAGATGGAAATATTATGTGTATGTGTTTATATATGAGATGTAAGGAAACCCCAAAGCTACAAAACAAATTAATTTTCTAAGTTTTGATGATTGAAGGTGGATTTCTGTCTTTACTAAGAGTAAGATAAATGCTAGTAAAACTAGCATACTAGTTGCATTCAAAACCTGGTAATTGTATGGCATGTAGCCATTCTGAAATCTTAGATACAGCGTAGAATTTGGTGTCAGGAAGTTATCTCTAAGGTATCCAATACTGTTCCCATCAACAAAGTGTGACAGGGAGCTTTAGGGTAACAAATGCTATTATTTGAACTGAACTTTAGTTTTGTGTTCGTATCTATGGTGCAATGGAGGTCTCTGTTCACCTTGCAGTCCATCAAAATTCAGAGCCACACACAGCACATTAAGCTGTCCTGAAAAATGACTGACAGAATGGCCAAGGAAGTTATTAAAGTAAAGGTGCAGAAAGATACTGGGTTACTATGACAGATGAGTAACTGCTTGTGTGTCTCAACCTGTTAGGACCTTAAGCTTTGATACTGGTGGCCTGATGCTGATGCTGTCAGTTATGAGAAGCAGCTGGTGAATGGTATCCTCTTAAACAGTAACCACTCTCATAACAGAGGCATTTAGACAAGGGCAGAGAAGTCGGCTTGAACAGAGTAACTGTGGCTGAGAAACAGGAGGACAAAGGACACGGGAACGTGCTTGTTAGGGGTGTCGGGGCTGTATTCCAAAAGAGGCTGCAGAGCTTTCATTGGTGTTCATACGTGCTAGGACAGTGCTGAAGGGCGAACATACAATATTGTATTGTTGTCTCTGGTGTTTTTTTATGATTTTATGAGTAAGTTTGAGGCATGGTTTTGCTGTAGCAGGAAGAACATTTTAGAAGATGTCAAGTGCATTTGGGTAAGTTTAAAATTCTTTTTTTACTGAATTGTTTTTAACAGTGATGCATCTTTTCCCACAGCTCATGTTCATCCTTTGGTTATTGGTAAGCAAGAATAAGTAAGTGCTTTTCTGTTCTGACTTTTTTTTTTATAGTCTTGGCTGCTTGTGGTACAGCAAACAGAACAGCTGAGCAAAATAATGAAGACGCATGCAGAGGATCTTAATTCCGGGCCTTTACATAGGCTTACAATGATGATCAAAGATAAGCAGCAAGTTAAGAAAAGTTACATAGGTGTGCATCAACAAATTGAAGCAGAGATGTACAAGGTATTTTATTCATCTGTGCTTTATAAATTTATTATAGTTTTGTATGTTTAAAAAGTAATATATTGAGAGTGGATTTTTTTTAGTTCCTCTGGTTTTGTTTGTGGTATGGTAAAAGTAGTGGTTTGTGATATGTAGAGTGCCTAGTTTAAATTTTAGTGATTTCCTCCACATTTTCTTTACCCTGCTAGCTGGCATGGCAGAGATGGAAAACTTTATTGTGTATGAATTTCGATGGACTGATAGCACTGGAAATGCTCTTTTTCTGCTAGGGGATGTTCTCTGTTCTCATTCCACTCTAGACATTCCAGGGACCAAGGCACTGAAAACCTTGGTTAGTGAATGCTCTTGACAGTCCAGACTCGTTTAGGTGGGGACAGGATTCTAGCCCCCATTCTAAAATATAAATCAAGTGTAAACCAAACATTATGTCTAGAGATTGAGCTCTTCAGGGCCTTTTCTGTTACATGTTGGATGTCCTGCTTATGTTGAAAGCACTGTATCTAGTCAGTAAAGATGACAGAAATCACAGCTTCATTCTGGTGCTCTGTGGGAAGTTTAACTGCAAATGCCAAAAATCAGATTGATAGTCTGAAAGGTCTACTGAGAAAAGCACTGTCTCATCTCTCTTCCAGCAGAGAATTTGAGATCTGGAGTAGTGTAATTAAAATGTAACATCTGAGTAGTACAGCACAAATGTCATGGACCGGTAAGATTCTTGGGCTTGTTACGAGAAGAGCTTAAAACTAGTACTAAACATATATGAAGTTAAATAAGGTGGCTCTAATGGGACTGCTTCCATGATATGCTAGGATCTTGGCATCTTCCCCATATATTGACTGTTGGGAGTATGTCCTTTTAGATGCATGGTCAGTAGGCTGTCTATCTGATAAAATTTCCAAGACAAGTAATAGCTCACAGCCACTTATGGATTGGTGCATCTGAAATTAGTCAGGACAGAAAAAGAGGAGAAACTTGTAGCATATGTTAGAAATAATAGAGGTTAAATATATAGAAAATTGGAGAAACAGAGAAGGAAAGAAATGTAAGAAAGAGGCTAGATGAAACAAGACTGCTGAAAGTTCAGGTATAATGTACAAAAGACTGTACAAAACATGTATTTTTCTTGTTAATAAGTTAACTCTAATAAAATCTCCAAACTGTCTTTTAAAGTAAGGCTTTTTCAAAATATATGGTGCATATTGAGCACAACTACAAACCATACTGATTTTAGTTAATTATGGGCTGCGTGGCCATGTAAATATTTTTAATACTCATGAATAAGCTTGCATTGTTGTTTTTTTATTTTTTTTTCTCCTTCCGGATTATCCTAAGAAGCATTTGAATAGCATTCTACTTAGGTATGATATCACAGAATCACAGAATAGTAGGGGTTGGAAGGGACCTCTGTGGGTCGTCTAGTCCAACCCTTCAGAGGTTTGTGTCACTGGAGCACTTACAGGATGGTTCCCAGAAATTCAAAATACTTCTCATATTCTGTGGTATTATTTCTGCTTTTGTTACACACGGAAGCAAAATACTTATAATTTCCTAGGACATTATCCAAAACTTGTGAAGATCAGTGTCTGTGCAGTTCATATCTTTAGGATATGCTGGCAAAAATGTATGTTTTCCTTTAAGTGAAATACTTATGTATCATCCTTTCTTATTCTAGATGCCTCTATGATGAGGAATCTTTTTGATAAAATTCTAGAGGACAGTGAAATACCATGTCTCTTATCTGAAAGTAGTAAAACTTGTAGATGTATTCCAATTCCCATTAAGACACTTGTTATTTTTTCTTTATTTCATGAAATTTGAGGTAAAAAAGTAGAATACTGTGCTAGTTAGGCGGACAAGACTCTTTAATATGAAAACTACATTTAAGATGATTCTTGACCATCTTAGTTCCTTAAGTGTTATTTGGTGACAGAGGTGCTCTTGTTTTTGTTTTGGTCTGTTGGAAGAAAACAGTCTAAGAATCAGTAAAATATATTTTGCAATTATTATAAAGGTTTCTTAATATTAGTGGCCTATTTTTTATTTTCCAATTTTCTGTAAGAGAAGCATTTCCTTGTTATTTATGTCTTAATTGTGTATACTAATTCCTAATTTAATCTTTTTCTCCATTTCTAGCAGTATCTTTATAATAGAAGTTTGTTATAAAGTTATTTTTTCTTGTATCACCTCTGTTAGTCTATAATAACAGCAGTTGAGAGTAAAATTTACAATGTGTAGAAATATGAGATAAGAATATGGGATTGATGTGGAGAAAAATTCCTGCCTTTAATTTTAATCTTTGTGCAGTTGGCCCAGAAATAGAAACTGTAGATAGCACTTTGTTGACTCTTTGAGGAATTCCATTTGGTTTCCAGATGTTATTCTTGAGGGTGAAAGTAGTGGTATCTGGGCTTTGCTTCATGAAAAGAGGGAGAATTGTGAACTGGAACCTTCTTCATGCGAGCTGCAAGAGGAACAGATTTTCAGTAGAATGGACTTTCTTTTCTACACATTCAGTGAGGGGAGCACTTCCATTAAAGTTAATTCCTCTTCCGCAATTTCCCATTATGAGTGTATTTTTCTGTTTGTTACAGTTTTTACTGTTGTTTACTATAAATGCCACCTTTTTGATATTGTAGTGGCTGGTTTGTTACTAGCTTTTCTTGGCAAGCTTATGCTTTGTGATTATTTCCGAAGAGTGCACTGATTTTGTTACACAGTGAATGAAAACTGGGGATAGAAGAGACAATTTTATTTTATTTTTTTGATCAAAAATGTCATGTTCAGTGGAGTTGCTTCCACTGCAAAAAGATTCTTCGGTTCAGTGTTCTGCTGTAGTTTGGGTTGGGTTTTTTTCGGGGTTTTTTTGTTTGTTTTTTGTTTGTTTTCTCTTCCTGTTTAGGCATTTAAGTCTTACAGCAGATTGATTCATGCAGAGTTGCTGTTTCTAAGCCATATGTATGAACAGTAATACCTAAAAATTCTTGTATCTTGCTTCTTTTTTAGATGCTAAAGGATTTTCTTCCTACGCGTAGAACTTTCTCATCCAGCATGTTTTATTAAGCATCTTTTTGGTGCTGTATTTCCCTTGTCATTGAAATGGAATAGTATTTGTGATTAGCTGGGTTTCCTAAACGTATTTTTCATTGCAGTGATGTGGATGGGGATCTCTGTTTCAGGCCTCTTATTTCATTCCATGCATTTATTGATTATGATTTTGTTACACTGTGTAATGTCCTGTTAAGACTATTTGTTACGGGAAGTGGTAGCATCCTTATTTTGGAAAATAAATCCTGCTAATTCTCTTTCACTAATACAATGAGATTTTTTTGTATGTTGAGGATAAGTATTATTAATACATCTTATATTTCTGTTTTCTTAAAGGTCACAAAGACAGAACTAGAGAAACTAAAATCTAGCTATAGACAACTAATAAAAGAAGTAAATTCTGCCAAAGAAAAGTATAAAGAAGCTGTGGCTAAAGGTATGACTAACTTGTGTTAATTTCTTCTGTTTTGTCTGCTAAAACTCTTACAGTGAATCAGGGTAATGTTTTTATTTTGGGCAAATTACGATGTGAAAGCTCATGGAGTATCTTAAGTGACACAGGGTAATTGTCATGTGTGCTTGGTGGTACTCTCTTTAGAAATCATAAAAGGAATGATAGCCCTTCTTTTAAGACAAATGGTAATCCTTTTAAGTTCTTCTATTATTCCTTCAGTGGATGTATTTGAAATGTAAAATTGCTGAAATGAACTGTTAATAGTGGTAAGTGGGTTGCAACTCCATCTTACCTATGTGGTAGCAGCAGCTGACTTGCATCTTATGACCTGTTATGGTTGCTGCAGTGGCATCAGCATCAGTTCTTGGCAGTTAGTATAACGGATCTGACCTTTGTTGTCCTTAGGCAGAAGAGGAAAAGAATTAATTTGCACACTGAGGTGTTTTAAAGATTTTTGAGAAATGATGTGTCCAAACTGGATGGATTTTGATTCCTGTTGAATTGTGCTACTGATTAGATAAAGGAGGGCCTTTGTTCTATCATGTATTGAAATATCTTGTTAATGATTGTTCCTATGTGCCTTTCTAAGATTTTTTCTTCCTTTAGAGAAAATTAATTGGATGGCAGTATATAAATATTATTCCAAGATGCATCTTCAAGGTTTTGTATGACTGCCTAAAATGATGGTTATTGTCCTTGGCCCTGTTGTACTGTAATTCACAGTGCAATATAGTAACTATCAGAGCTGAAAGATAGTGTCTTTCCAAAGTTATCTAAAATTTTGAGCAGTAGCTGATACGTGAGTATAAGGACAAAACAATATTGGATAAGAGAAGTTATACTTAGCACTGGTTAGCTTCAGCTTTTTTTTCTTTTACTGTTGTTCGTATTCACTTAAGAATGTAAATACATATTTGGTTGATTATCTGTTTTCTACATACAACTTTAATTTGTTGCTTGATTTATCCCCAAGTAAATACTTAACATGGGAACATATAGTATGTAACACGGGACATATAACAGGGTGCTGTGATCTTAGTATGTCCTTTTTATCCTGTCTTCCTGTTATGGCTGTGATCATTCTCCATTCCTGAAGCACCAAACTTTCCCACTGAAATCAGAGAGTGTTTTGGCTGTCAGCAGCTGTGATGTTTTGATGTGGTTCTGATTAACTGAATTAATATTTCTTTATAAAGACAGCAAACACAAGCTGTTTTTAACACAATTCTGTGGTTTTCCTTGACCTTCTCTCAGGCTTCCATTTAGTATTTATCTTATTACAATTCGTACGTAATTCCACTTTCCCGAACATCTTAGTGTAAATCTGTTTTAAAACTGACCTGCAGAAACATGTTGCAGATTTTTCTCCCCAAAATTGCAGAATTGCTTCTCCCCTGTTGCACCCCAGGTGGTGTTCTTTTTTACAAATATTTGTGTAGCTGGTGAACTACTACAGTTGTATATCAACTGCAGGTCAGCTGAGCTGTTTGACAACTTGAGGGCTCAGAAACATTATGAAAATACCATAGCTTAAAAAAATTCAAACTGTTTTGTGAAATGAACAAGTTAGGGAAGTCTCACAATTGTAATGCTTCATTATTCCAGGCATTAGTTCAGTAACTGGTGTTTATTCAAATTATATGCTATTGGGATGTATAACTTTTCTTGATATACAAACTGGTTCAGTTTTTCAAGATTTCAAGAATTATTGAAAACAAGGGAAGGAACAGTGTCTACCAGAACAGTGGGAGGGCATAACCAAGTAGTGGAAATAGGCTGAAAAACACTTTTTTAAACAACAACAATAATCATCTTTGGACACCACCTCTTGTGAGAAATGTGTTAAAAGAACCAGTCCAGGTCTATTTCTGTAAAATGCTGTTCTCGGCAGACTCTGTTCTCCTGGCAAACCAAGTCTCCACCACAGTGCCTGACCCCGCTGTTTCTGGAGCTGAAGGGGACAGCTACCCCTTAGGGCAATTACTTTGTCTTTGCCCCTGGACTTGTGTATGCTGAATTAGCTGTGAATTTGTGCAGTACCTGCACAAGCTGATCAACATGAAAAGAATGCAAGTAACACAAAGAATGACTTAGAAATTTCCCTGTTTTGCAAGTGTAGTGATTTTGAAACTTCGTGACTTTTTTTTTATGCATTGTTTTGGAATAGCAACGTCGTCTTCTAGTGGAGAGTGAGTTTACGAGAGCCGCTAGTGAAAGAGGTGCAAGTGGCTCTCCAGTTCGGGGAGAGAATTTTTTCCCTGTTTTCTAGTTGAGTTGTTAAAAGTGATACTAAGTTCTGGGCTAAACACACAGAGTAGAGAATATTAACTGAAAAAATAAGTGAAGTTAACCTGGCAAGGTGATAAACAGTGGAAAGTGATTTTCTGCAGCAGTAGTTGTTTCTATGTTTTTCTGCAGTCACAACGTATTCTCAGGTAAACTTGCATTATGTTGTGTCATACTTCCCACCAGCTAGCAGGACAGTCACTTTGAATCAACATGTTGATGTCCTAATGCAGAATTACAGCTGTTTTCACTTTTTGCTGAGAACATGAGAAGACCTGTGGGAAGAGTAATGAGAGTTAAGCACTGAATAATGATACTGGTTAGTTACAGGTTTTGTTTGTGTTCAGGCAATGGGAAAGCAGCTGGTGGGAGTTTTTGGGTAATTTCACAGTGAGGAAGAGGGACCTGCTTTCTGAAGCATGCAGCAGCTTCATTATGGAAGGCTTTGTGCTCTCCAGATCTGGAGAAAGAGGAAAGCTGAGATGCTGGCTCAGGAGCTGCTCTGGGGAGACTGCCGCTATCACTGCTTCTGCTTGGGCGTCAGTGAAGCAGTGGGACAATTGGGTTGCAGAGGGTGCACCACTGAGCCTTGGCTGCTACTTGGTCCTTAGGCTGGACTGCACTGCCCTGCTGAGGCCGCCAGTGCCTGCATGCTGTCTCAATCAGAAGTGACTGATTTATGTTGTTTGTTCTAGCCCTTACCCCATGCAGTCATGTGTTGCTGCTCCTTTCTGGACCAGTGATTACCGTGCGAATCACAAATGCAGCCTGGTTCTTGGGCATGGAGACCTCAAGTGTTAGACAGTCTGGTTGTAGTTGCTTAGTTGGTTGATAGTTTTTTGCTTTTTTTCAGTCCTGAATTCTTACGGTTTTTAAATGAATGGTGAGAGAAAGCAAGCTGGGAGAAAGTAAAGTCAGCAAACCGAACTAGTCTGCTGCCTCTCAAATGAGGCATACTTCAGCAGCTGGGGCTATGGACTGATTGATTCCAGTAGGCTCTTCTGGACTGGAATGCTTTGTAGATTAAGAAAAGTACGTTCTGGGAGCCCACAGCATGTTCCTTTGCAGAACTGGGGCTTTAAGGCTTGTTGGGGTCATAGGGCATACTAGGATCACTGAAGCAAAATAGAAGATAAAAGCTTATTAGATTGTTTCTCTGTAATGAAATGGACAGCCCTCTGAAATCGTTTGGATGTGTGATATGGAGAACAAATGGTGTAAACTTCTTAAAACAACAATCCAAAATAACAGTCAGAGATTGTGTACAACTCTGAGCCTAGAATGCTGTGCTGACACCAGCGATGCTGAGTAGCAAGGTAAATAGTGTGGCATGTTGATGTTGCTGCTGCCGAAAAACACATCAAAACAAATTCATGCCGAATTATAAAGCCATTGTTTGGCTAAAGAAGTCAAAAAGCTTCTAAAAAAGTTTCATAAGTAATGGGCAAAGAACACAAAATGGAAAATGTGGAACAGGTGTAGATACCAAAGTGTGATATCACATTACACTCTGAATCTCATTTGATTGGGTCAGTAACTGCTAGTTTGCCATTTCCACAATTATGTTTGTTTCTGTGGAATTGTGTCTTTATGAAGTGTAATTCAGAGTGTGTCTGGGGTTTTCTAATGTTTTCATGCTTTTCTTTTTGATTAAACACTACTTATTGCTGTATTAAAAAAAAGGTTAAATAAGGAAATGAGTACATGGAATCATAAACAATAATTTGCTCTTTTCCTTACATTTAAAAAAAATTGAGAAGCATTAATTCTTAACAATTTAGCATCTATTTTTGTAGCTTATTTTGGTCTTAGATGTTTAAATGTGAAATAGTTGCTCTTAAATCAGTTAATATTGCGAGTTGTAACATAGCCAGTGTAGCTTTGGGAGGTTCATACAGGATTTTAATACACTATAATCTTTAGCAAAGTTTTCGGGATTCATGAAATACATGCGTTACAAGTGTTTATTGTATTCTTGTTACTAGTTTATTACTGATTGAATGTAGAAACTATGTTGCAGCATTCTCATGTGACAGAATGGCTCTGAAGTAAATATAGTAAAGGAAAAGTATGTTGATTCCAAGTATTTAATTTTATCATTTCATTTTATGCTGCTACAGCAGCATAAAAAAAATACTGCACCAGGTTTCCCTAGGTTGGCTTGTGTTCCCTGACAACACTGTGATTTGGAGGAGACTAGAAATATTAACAGTACACCTAGCACATCATACAACATTGCACCTGCTGGAAGAATGTTCTATCTCAGCAGCTCGTGTGATTTAATACTTCAGAATTGATGTGGCTTCTGTGGTACATACTGAAGTTGCATGACAGCAGAAGCTATATCTGTGATCAATAAGGAAGCAGTTGAAAAAGCTTTCATTAAATCAAATTACTGTCCTCCTAGTCTTTGTAATAGCTGAGTGGCCAGGAAATACTTTTATTAGGTGGCTGGTGCATTCATTCTGAGATGCCTGTAAAATGGTGATTATACTACTATGTTTCCTGGTGGCATGTGTTGCCTTTAGTTGTTGAGATCAGGGAAACTCCTAGTAGGGTATTTTTTGATTTTATTCTTGCCTGAAACTCTCACACTGTTAAGACAAGTAACACTGGCTGAACTGGTCTGTCTTATTCACAGACGTCAGCTAGCTGGATGGATTACAAATTAATACCCTGTCGTAAGCGTTTCAACTCATAGACACTACCAGTGCTTGCAAGGGCTAGGGTTGCTGCTTGTGTGTAAAAGAAAGCTTCTAGAGCAGGAAACCCTGGGGACTTCAGAGCTAAGAGATCTTGGTGCCTGCTTGTGGAGTGTGGGACCACACTGAGTGCATTGTTTCTACTCAACATAGACATGCAGCCCCAGGATGTGCTCTCCTCAGTCCTCACAGACCAGCACTCATAGGTCTGAGAGAATTTACTAGTGATGCTTATTAGCTCAAACATCTGACAGCAGTTCAGAAGGTTGCAGCTTTAATTTTTGCTGTTTTTATGCTATGTTATTCGATTGTCGTAACATTAAGCAGATAACTTTATCGAACTAATTCTTAACTGAGACGTTTAGATCTGGTATTCTGTAAATTGGAAATCTATAACTGTATACAGATTTTTTTTCCCATTAGAAAACTTTTATTTGCAGTCATTAATTTGTTAAGTAAGGTTTTGGAAAAACTCCTTATCCTCTTCTCAGAAATAAGTCGAGTGGAGGAGGGAGTGAGTGATTTTGTTGAATAAATACATTCGTGTAAGCCTCTTGCAGGACATAAAGGGAAAAAAAGACCTTAGAGATTAAAAGCCAAGATCCTGTCTTTGTGATTTTTGGCTTGTGAAAGCATTTGCGTATCTGTAGTTGAAAAGTGATGATAAGGTTGGTCACTCGCTAAATTTTGGAGTTTGCTTCCTGAGACAGCCCTAACAGTCAAATGCATCCTAGTTTAGTTGCAGCAGTTTGCGTAAAAAGTACTTTGTAGATAGGTGTAAGTTATTTTTAAAGTCTGCTGGCTTCTGGGCACAAGTGTAAACTGGGAGAGGAGTGGCTGGAGAGCAGCCCTGCAGAAGGGGACCTGGGAGTGCTGGCTGGCAGCAGGCTCAGTGTGAGCCAGCAGCTGCCCTGGCAGCCAAGGGGGCAAACCTCTGCGTCCTGGGGTGCATCAGACCCAGCCCAGCCAGCCGGCCAAGGAGGTGACTGTCCTGCTGTATTCAGCATTGGTGCGGCCTCACCTTGAGCACTGTGTGCAGTTCTGGGCCCCACGATTGAAGAAGGATGTGAAGGTCCTTGAATTACAACCAGAGGAGGGCAAGGAAGCTGGTGGAAGGGCTGGAAGACATGTCCTGTGAGGAGCGGCCGAGGACTCTGGGTTTGTCCAGTTTGGAGACAAGGAGGCTGAGGGG
>Ga0181612_103642_pt1 | contig 32192 bp, 28 predicted proteins | sample HoacroProtozoa21_FD_119630 | JGI IMG/M metagenome (GOLD analysis project Ga0181612, IMG submission 119630) | Hoatzin crop microbial communities from Cojedes, Venezuel. Combined Assembly of Gp0051906, Gp0051904, Gp0051908 | reverse complement strand
TTCCGCATCCGCCCGGCGCCGTCAATCGTCGCCGCCTCGTACAGAGATCCGTCAATGCCCGTAATCGCCGCGAGGTAAATGATGGACCCCCATCCCATGTTCTGCCATACGCCGATCAGCAAGTAGGTCACGGCCCAATGCCATTTCTCCGTCAGGAAAGGAATGCCCTTCTCAATCCAACCGGCTTTCATCAGCAGGATGTTCGCCAAACCGGTCTGGGGCTTGAACAGCGTGAACGCCACGCTCGCCACGATGACCCAGCTCAGGAAGTGGGGCAGATAGAGAATCGTCTGGCTGACCTTCTTGAACTTCACAAACCGCAGTTCGTTCAGCAGAATCGCCAGGATAATCGGCACCGGAAACCCGACCGCCAAATCCGCGAAGTTGAAGATCAGCGAATTCTTCAGCGCCCGCAGAAAGTCCTTGTCCTTGAAAATCTTCTGGAACTGCTCCATCCCGACCCATGCGCTTCCGGCATACCCTTTGGCGGGCTTGTAGTTCATGAACGCGATCCGCAGTCCCGGATACGCCGCGTACTTGAAGATAATCACGAACGCCACCGGCAACACCAAAAGTAAATACAGCTGCCAGTTGTTCCGGAAATAATTCCAGCCCTGTTTCCGGCGCACTTTCTTCGAAATTCCGGAATGACTTTGCATGGCGGTCTCCCCTTTCCCGGCTCCGCTTCATTCTTGCATACTTTTCAGAGATGTCTTTTCAGGATATTTGCTTCCCATCTCAGACATGATTATACTCTGCTTTCCCCCTCCCGACTGTTCAAAAATAAGCGAATATTGTGCAAAAACGACCATCATCAATCATTCACCATCAGCATCCCGTACGGCGGAAGCGTAATCCGCTTTTCCTGCGCCCCGCGCCGGGCCGTGGTCTCAATCTCCCGCCCGCTCTGGTTCATGAACAGCGTCACGCCCGTCTTCGGGAAGGCCGCGCAGTCCACCTCCGGCGCGTCGGCGAGCCAGATCTTCCCGGCATCTTCTTCCCGGCCCGTCAGCATCAGCTCAAGCAGCGCCCGCTCCGCTTTCGCGCCGACCCGGAAAGAGCTCAGATAAATCCCCCGGCCCTTCCCGAAATCGTGCACAGTCATCACCGGCGTGCCGTCCTTCTCCCCGATCACGCGGGTTGTTCCGTCCGTCAGGAAAATCCGGTCATTCGCCTTCAGCTTTTCAGCCAGAATGCTGACGCCGGGAATGGTTTCCGCCTCATACTGCCATTTTCCGTGGCACACATAATCGCCTTTGTCCTCGTCCACGCCGAGCACATGCGCCATGCGGAAGAAGTGATCATACCCGTCCGCCGCCGAGGGTTCCCCGACACCGATGAACATTCCGCCCTCATACGCGAACTGCGTCAGCGCTTCCACCAGTTTGTCGCTCTTCCACGCGTCTCCGCCGCTCCAGGCGTCCCCCGCCCGTCCGGCGTTGATGATCACGTCAATCCCCTGCCAGGCGCCTTCCTCAATCTCTTCAAAGCTCAGGAATTTCACGTCCACCGGCAGCCCGCTCAGCGCCTCGTTGATATGAATCAGGTCATGCGTGTTCGTCTCATGGAAATGCCCGCTCAGCGTCCACGACCGGAGTTTCCCCCAGGTATGCACGACGCCCACCCGAAGGTTCAGCTTTTCCGGCTCTCCCCCTTCGTGCAGGGCCTTGATCGCGCGGAACTCCTCCGCGATTTCCGTAATCGTCTTCGTGAATTCCGGGAAGCCTTCCGTCAGATGCAGATATCCGCCCAGCCCGATCCGCTGCACGGTCTGCCGCGCCAGCGCGCGCCGCGCCCGACTCCAGTAAATCTTCGCGTCGATTTCCGGGTGTCCGCCCTCCGAGAAGGTCGGCAGCCCGCCCAGCCCGACCGGGAACAGATACGGATGCAGGCGAATTTCATGCGCCGGCACCTTCGCGCCCGCGCACAGCCGGCACTCAAACCCGTTAAAAATGCACTTGATCAGCCCGTCAAACCCGACGGAACTGAAATACTTTCCGTCCGGCTCCATGCCGACCCAGCTGTCGTCATAAAACACATACGCCTGCTTGCCGAAGCCGTGAATAATGTCCACCAGTTCCTTTGCCTTTTCGGCCACAAAGCGCTGAATAAAGTCCATATAGTCCTTCTTGTGCGCCGTGGGCGGCATGTGCGTCGCCTGCAGTTTCCCCTGCCGGATAAAGTCCTCCGCGCACAGTTCATACCCGTATTCCTCCCGGAACGCGTCCAGCGCCGCCGGGCTCACGGTAAAATCATAACTTGCCCAGTCCGTAAACCGCGTCCGCAGGCGCTCCGCATCCCCGAAAATCCACACGAAATTGTAAAACAGGGACGTCAGCCGCACGACGTTCGTCGCCGGGTGCTCCTCGCACCATCTGCGCATCCAGTCCTTCAGGTACGCCCACGCCTCCGGGTGCCGCGGATCCAGTTGCATCAGGTGCTCGCTCGTCCAGTGGTTCGTCGTGTGGTTGTACATGTTAATCTCTTCCCACACGCGCCACGCGAGGAAGGACACGGTGTACCGGTGCCACTTTTCGGCCCCGCGGATGATCACCCGCCTTCCGTCCCAGCTCCACTGTCCCTCCGGCACGGTTTTCTCTTGAGTCCGGTCCCACACCTGCCAGTATCTCATGGCGTCTTCGGAATCGTTCACCTCAAACTGTTCGCGAAAAAATCCCGCCATCGGGTCAATACAGACTTCTTCTCCATCCGCCATCACGGGTTCGGAGGACAGGAAGGTTTCCTGCCGCGTGTCCGGGTGCGCGGAAATGAATTCGTTGTGCTCCCGGATCACACACACCGTGGAATAAATCGTATACCCGGCCCCGAGAATGTCGTCGGACAGCTTTGTCCCGTCGCTGTCACGGATCACGTCCGCGCCCCATTCCCGGGCCAATTCCAGCGTCAATCCCTCATATCCGGATTCACCCGGCAATGTGAAATCCCCGGACGCAGGCACCTGAATTCCCGTTTCGTTTTTCATCCCGCTTTCCCCGCTTTTCTTATTTTTTCGCGTTCATCAGCACTTCCGCCATGAACGCCAGCGCCAGGCCCTGTCCCCAGCCCTGAATCCAGTCCTTGGAAATGTTGCGGTATCCCTCCCGGTCGCGCATCACAGCGGTCCCGCCGCTCACGTTCAGCACACGTCCCTCAGGACTGATATTGTCCAGCACTCCCTGAATGGATTTCTCCACATACTTGATGTACAGCGGATTCCGGCTCGCGGTCATGGCCGCGGCAATCCCGGCGGACGCGGAAATTTCCTCATAACTCTCCGGATCATCCAGAATCGTCCGCCACAGCCCGTTCTCGGTTTGCAGCTTCTTCAGCGCGCTCAGCTGCTCCGCCAGCGATCCGGCCACGTCCATATATTTCGGATACAAATAGCACTCCGGCAGCACGATCCCGACCTGGCTCATCGTATACGCGGCCCAGGCGTTCGCCCGTCCCCAGTAAAAGCCGCTCATATGGCTCTGATCCTGATTCCGGTATCCGTGGTACCACAGCCCCGTCGCCGGATCCTGCAGATACTTGATATGCCAGTAATACTGGTTCAGCGCGTCATTGATCAGGTCCTCGTCCTTCCACGCCACACCGGCCCGCAGCATGAAGAACCCGGCCATAAACAGCGTGTCCGCCCACGCCTGCTCCGGAAAATCGTTATTCGCGCTCACCGTGTGCTGAAGCACCCGGTCCCCGAAGCGCAGCGCGCGATTCTGCAGATAGTCGATCTTCTGCTTCGCGATGTCCAGATACTTCTCGTCCCCGGTCCACTCGTGCAGACTCAGCATCGCGTGCCCCATGGAGCAGGTATTCACATTCCACACCGGCACGCCGAGCTCAATCAGCTCGTCCACCCGGTCCTTGACCATCTGCAGATATTCCTCTTTTCCGGTCGCCTTCGCCGCGTGACACATGCCGTAATACGCCACTCCGCACGGCCAGTCCCAGATCATATCCATGTTCATCGTCATTTTCGCGACCCGGTCAATCGCGTCCAGCAGCGTCTTTTCATCAAAACGGATTCCAGCCATTTGAGTGACCTCCTGTCATATTTCGATTTTACCCACTTTTATTGTACGCTCCCCGCCCCGTCCGCAATGATTTTTTTTACAGAAAAAATGTGCAGTTTCGACCTTTTTCGCTTGCTCTCCCGCTCCCATTCCCCTATAATATACGCAGAAAAGAATTTTTACGGAAAGGAGGCTCCCCCGTGGCCCGTCCGAAAAAAGCGGTGCTGGAGTACCGGAATTACGAATTTCCCGCCGCGTTCCCGATTCTCGTGCTCACCGGCGACGTCTGGCACATCAGCCATGTCCCGAGCAAGCACCTGCATTTCCATAACTGTCTGGAAATCGGCATCTGCTGGTCCGGCAGCGGCACCCTGATCTTCCACGAAGACCCGGTTCCCTTCCGCGCCGGAGACATCACCTGCATCGCGCGCAACGTCCCGCACACGACCTTCTCGGATGAGAATTCCGAAAGCCTCTGGAGCTATATCATGGTGCAGCCCACCGGCCTGCTCCGCGGCGACGCGCCGGACAGCCTCCGCAACGACTACGCCTACGAGCAAATGCTCTCTTCCTGCCACATGGTCATCCACGGGGAGGACGTCCCCTGCCTGACGCCGCTCGTCCGCATGATTCTGGACGAAATGACCTCCGGTGCCCCGGGATACCCGGAGGCAGTCCGCGGTCTGGTTCAGGCCATGATGGTTCAGTTTCTCCGCGTCTGGACGGAGTCCAGCGGTTCCCGCATGGCGGACCGGAACATTCACGCCATCGCCCCCGCGCTGGACTATGTGCATGACCATTATATGGAGTCCTTCACCCAGAAGCATCTCGCGGACCTCTGCCACATGAGCCAGACACATTTCCGCCGCGTCTTCAGCGCGCAAATCGGCACCAATCCGCTGAATTTTCTGCATCAGACGCGCATTCTCGAAAGCTGCACCTTCCTCCGGGCGACCGATCTGCCCGTCGCGGAAATCGCCGAGCGCGTCGGCTATCAGTCCCTGAGCTCTTTCAACCGCCATTTCCAGTCGGCCCTGTCCTGTACCCCGTCCGTCTGGCGGAAGCAGGCCGGGCGCATGCCCGCCCCGGCCGTGCTGACCTACACCGGCTGGATGAAAGCGGAAATCCCGGATTCATCCAATTAATTTTTCAGGAGGTTTACCGCCATGCATTATTTTGAAAAAACCTTTCCTCTGCGTATCAGCGAATGCGATGTGAACAATCTCTGGCGTCCGGACGCGATTCTGGTCGAAATGCAGGAAATCGCGGGCGACCATTGCTCCTCGATGGACGCCGGGCGGGACACACTTCTCGCCCATGGCGTCGTTTGGGTTCTCTCCCGCCTGCATCTGCAGATGAACCGCTACCCCGCGACCGGGGAAACCATCACCCTCCGTACCTTTCATCGCCCGGTTCGCCACCGCTTCTTTCCGCGTTATTTTGTCATCACGGACGCCTCCGGCGAAACCATCGGCGCGGCTTCCAGTCTCTGGCTCCTCATGGACTTTGAGACCCGCCAGAGCGTCTCGGCCGACCGGCTCCCGATTCCGCTGCTGGATAACTCCGACGCGCCGGAGCCCTTGCCCCTGCCGGGCGCGATTTCCGCGCTGGAAACCCCCGCGACAGAAATCGCCTACGAGCCCCTGTTTACGGATCTCGACCCGAACGGACATGTCAACAACACGAAGTACGCGGATTTCCTCGTCAACGCCCTCGGCATCGAAACCATGCGTTCCCATGTCATTAGCGATCTCACCATTCACTACAATCACGAGCTTCTCCCGTCCCACCCCCTGACCCTGGCCCTTCGCCGGGACGGGGACAAAGCACAGCTCACGGGACTCCGGGACGGCGCCGCCGCCTTTGACATCGGCGCGGTCCTCTCGGAACTGCCCTGACCGGTTTAACCATTGTCCCGCCCGTTCAATCGTGATACACTGTCCCTGACAGGAAAGAAAGGAGCATGCCCATGTCCCGCATTTACGGTATCGAAGGCGTCTTCGGCGAAACGATTTACAAGGACGAAACCGGCAAAACCGTCGGCTGGAGCTCGGAAGGCATCATCCCCGGCACCACGGATTATTTTGACGCGAACAACAACCATGTCGGCTACGGTCAGGAGTCCGTCTTCGGCGGCGGCACCGTACATTACAGCGATCAGTCCGGCGTCGCGGGATATTCTCTGGACGGGGTGCTTGGCGGGCAGGATCATTTCCACCCGGACGGTTCCCCCGCGGGCTACACCGTGGACGGCGCCCTCGGCGGCTCCGTCAGTGATTTCTCCGACCCCTTCAAGTTCTGATTTCCAAGGCATGAAAAAAAGAGGATCCGTGCGATCCTCTTTTTCTTTACCCCAAAAAGCTCCCGAGATATTTCAAGCTCTCCTTCGGCGTCCGCTCCTGCGTTTCCCGGTTCACTCCGACCAGCCCGAAGGTCATCCCGAATCCCTTCTGCCATTCGAAATTATCCAGCAGGCTCCAGTACAGGTATCCCTTCACCCGGATGCCGTCCTCCAGGCATCTTTCCACGCCGCGCAGCGCCCTCCGGATAAACTCGACCCGATCCCGGTCATCGCTCACCGCCGCGCCGTTCTCCGTCACAATGATATCCCCGGGGAATTCCGCTGCCACCTTGCGAATCACATGTTCCAGCGCCTCGGGATAGTATTCATAGTCCATCTGGGTGAGGTTCGCGCCCTTCGGCACCGGCATCTGCCCCTCCGGCCCGTACATCGCGCGCGTGTAATTCTGCACGCCGATGAAATCATCCTTCAGGATATGCGGAAGCACATGCCCGAATTCCTCTTCCCACGCATTTTCCATTTCCTTCTCCCCGCCGGGCACGCACTGCAAATCGTGCAGGGACAGTGTCAGCCCAACCTTGATTCCGGGATTGATTTCCCGGATCACATCCCGCGCTGCCTCATGCGCGCGCATCACGATTTCCTCGCCCGCGCCCGTCCGCGCGCTCACGAAAATCTGCGGCTGCGGTGTCCCGAAGGCTTCCATGTTCTCCATCGCGGCGAACTTCATATTTTCCATCATCTTCTGCATATCCAGTCCGACCTGAACCTGCCCGTCCGCCTTCTGCTGTTTGGCCTCCTGCTCGGCCGCCATACGGTATTTTTTCATCACCGCGGCGATCTGCACGCCCATGTTCGCTTCATTGATCGTGCACACATATTTCAGTTCTCCGCCCAGGCGCCCGATCACGGTCTTCGCGTATCTCCGGAAATCCTCCACCGTGCTCTCCGCTTCCCATCCGCCTTTACGAATCAGCCACGCCGGGCTGGAAAAATGGTGCAGCGTCACAATCGGCTCAATCCCGTTTTACCCGACACACGCGGATCATATCCCGGTAATGTTCAATCTCACCCTCGTCGATTTTCCCTTCCTCCGGCTCGATCCGCGCCCACTCAATGGAAAACCGGTACGCGTTCAGCCCGCTTTTCGCCATCAGCCGAATATCCTCCGGATACCGGTGATAATGGTCGCACGCGTCCCCGCTCTTGTCCGCAAAACTCGTGTGCGGCATGTTTTCCATCAGCCAGTAATCGCTGTTGACATTGTTTCCTTCCACCTGATGCGCGGCCGTCGCGCTGCCGAGCAGAAAATCTTTTGAAAACTTCATGAATACACCTCCTCAAACCGGTATGTTCCCGCGGAAACCGTTTTTTCTTCTCCGCGCAGACAGATCACGGCCTCCGCGGGCACCGTGATGTCATAAACAACTGTTCCGTCTTTAATTTCCCATGCCGAGACGATTTCGCCATACATGGTTTCCCTCTTCGCCCTGGCAAATCCCAACAGCGGATGCGGAAGGGGCTCAATCCGGATTCCGGAAATATCCGCCCGAATCCCGCATACGCCGCGAAGCAGCCATCCGGCAATCGCACCGTACGCGTAATGATTCAGGCTATCGTGCGCCGTGCCGTCCTCCCGGATGCCGTCCCAGGTCTCCCACACCGTCGACGCGCCCTTGCTCACGGCATACAGCCATCCGGGGCATTCTTCCTGAACCAGCATCCGGTACGCCGTGTCCGTGTACCCGTTTTCCGAAAGCACCCGGCACAAATCCGGCGTGCTCAAAAATCCCGTATTCAGCTTATATCCGTTCTCCCGCACCAGCGTATCCAACTCCCTCGCCGCCTGTTCCCGGTCTTTCCCGTCCAGCAGTCCGAACGCCAGCGGTCTCACATACTCACACTGTCTCCGGCTTTTACCTTCAATCGTCTCCCGCCACACCCACGCGTACGCTTCCTTTGCTTTCTCCGCGACCGCCCGGTATTCTTTCGCGTCCGCTTCTTTTCCGATCAACGCGGCCACGTGACTCAAAATCTCCGCCGAATGGCTGAAGTATGCCGTCGCGACCTCCGGCTGTCCAAACATGTACGCCCTTTGCATGGTCTCCATCACGTTCGCCCCGGGCTCGCACCACTCGCCGTAGTCCATCCCCGTGTCGATGATCACATCGCTGTACGGCCCCTCCGGCGCACCCGGCCGGCGTTCCATCGCTCGGTTTCGCAGGAAATCCACCCATTTCTTCATCATGCCGTAATTCTTTTCCAGCACGGAGATGTCCCCCGTCGCGCAGTAAATCTCCCACGGCACAATCACGCTCGCGTCACCCCATCCGACACTCGCGCTGAACATTTCGCTGATCTGTCCTCCCGGGCCGTTCCGGGGAATAATATACGCCATCCGCCCATCGTCGCGCTGACAGATTTTGGCGTTTTCGAGCCATTTTTGAAGCACTTTCGCGCAGTCCATCAACTGAAGGCCCGTCGGCGCGAACACCCCCGCGTCCCCGGTCCACCCTGCGCGCTCCCGCGTCGGGCAGTCCGTCGGAATATCGCAGAAATTACTCTTCATACTCCACACGCAATTCTGAAACAGCCGGTTCACCTTTTCGTTTCCGCACGCGAACTCCGCAAGCTCCTTCATATCGGAATACACGGCCCGCGCCCGCATGCGGATTTTCTCCGCCGGCAAATCGCCTTCCACCTTCGCGTACCGGAACCCGAACAGGCTGAATCGCGGGTGATACCGGTTTTCGCCCTTTTTGCAGATGTACCGGATCTCCTGCCGGATGCCGCCCTCCCGGTTCCGCTCCCCGGGCTGGAAATTCGCCGTGGTGAAGTTTCCGTGCTCATCCAGCGTTTCGCCGTGTGTAATACGGATTTCCTCCCCGCCTTCCGCCGTCACTTCCAGTTCCGTGTACCCGGCCAGATTCTGGGAAAAATCAAAAACCGTCTCTCCGTTCGGGGTGGTAATCAATTTCCCTTCAAAGCATTCCTTCTCCGCGGGCAGCGGTGCCGAAGTTTCCACAAGGTTTTCCATACCGAATTCCATCTTCCGCGCCGGGTGCCACTCCGTGATGTTTTCCATCCGTGCGTCGTATGTTTCGCCCTGTTCGAGGTCGTTTTCCCGCACCGGGCCGGATGAAGAAGCTTCCCAGTCCTCCCCGGTCTTCGCGACCACGCGCTCACATTGCTCAATCTGACACAGAAAGCTGATGTCTTCCCCGAACAGATTCCGCGTGCTGTCAATCCCGACGCACCCGCGCCACCATCCGTCCCCGATCATCACGATCAGTTCATTTTCTCCGTTTCGCGCGTACCCGCTCGCGTCATAAGCTTGCACCTGCAAGCGGCTTTCATATTCGTCACACCCCGGCGCAAACACATCTTTGCCCACACGCTGTCCATTCAGATACACTTCATAAATTCCGTGAGCCGTCGCAAAAATGGTCAGTCCATCCGTCTCTCCCAGCTCGAACCGCGTCCGCAGCACGCCCGCGGGTCGTCTTTGATCCGGGGTAATTTCCGTCTCGGGGCTGATCCATTCCGCTTCCCATTTTTTCAGCATATCCTTCACCTCACATGAACGTCCAGCCATTCCGCGCTGATTTCAAGGCTTCTCACCGGGTCTTTCTCCACCCAGTTCCGGTGACTTTCCAGTACCACGGTCTTCGTGCCGTTTTCCCGGGCAATCTCCATCAATCCTTCCAGATCTATGTTCCCGCAACCGAGCTCGACGGAATCCTCTTTCAGAATCGGTGTCATGCTTTGCCCGTTCACGCGGCATCCACGATCAGTCACATGCCATGCCTGCATTCTCTTCCCGAGTTTCCGCGCCCATGCCGCAGGTTCAGCCCCGCCATCGGCGAACCAATAGCTGTCAAACTCGAAATTCACGTTCTCCGCGTCCGTTTCATCGATCAGAATCTCGAATGCCCGCCGTCCGTCACCGGTCCGCGTCAGCTCAATATTGTGATTGTGATAAAGAAGTCGCTTCCCGCTCTTTCGCAGACTTTCCCCGGCGGTATTCAGGCGTTCCGCCAGTTTCCGCATGTTTTCCGCGTTCGAATAGTCAAACCGGTACATGCCCGTAATCACAATCACGTCCGTCCCGAATTTTTCGGCGTCCGCGAGCGTTTCCTCCGGATTCTGTTCCAAAGATCCGAGATCGGTGTGCAGCGCGCTCACCTTCAGACCGCTTTCCCGGATCAGCGTTTCCCAGTCCAGACGCCCGCCCTTCCCGGTCGGCATGCCCGCCATCCTCGTCAGCGCGCGCACCATCATTCCGCTCGGGTGAATCATAAACCGGTTCAGCTCCACGCCATCATACCCTGCGGCGGAAATCCGCCGCAGGGTCTCTCTGGCCTGTGTTTCGTTTTTCGTCACGCTTCCGAGCATGATCTGCTGTACTGCTTTTAACATTTCGCTATCCCCTGCAAAATCCGATTCAGCTGCTTCACGCTTTCCTCATCGGCTCCGCCCTGCTTAAGCAAGCTGACCAGCGTCATCCGCTCCAGCATCTTCTGCAGCCCCGGGTTATCCTTCACGGCGTCCGCCACGTCTCCGCGGCTCGCGCTCGCCTTCTCCATCATCGCGTTCACAACCGCCGCGGCCTGCGGGTTCTTCCGCAGTTCACCCAGCGTATCACGCACGCTGTAATGGTCTTCCAGCATCTCCCCGTCAAACCAGTTTTCGACCTCCGCGCTGACCTTCGTCAGATGATAGCTTTCATCCTCTTCCGCCACTTTGCGAATTACCATTTCATCCGCCGCGCCGTCCGCCTCCGCGCGAATCGTATGTTCCCCCGTCAGCGGAATCGTGAAGCGGAACACAGTCTTTCCTTCCGCTTCTCCGGTCTGCTTTCCGTCCACATACAGCGTCACCCGGCTTTGGTTGGAATACACCTTGATTTCCGTTTCATCCCCGGCTCGGTGCGCATACCGTTTCGCACACAGGTGCACGAAGGCTTCTTCCCGGTTCCACGCGGCCTTATACAGGTAGAAAGCGTCTTTCCGGATCTGCCGGTCAAAGGTCACAAGCCCCTTCTGGTTTTCCCCGTGCTTTCCGCCCTCGTCCCGACCATCCGCCGCGAAGTCAAACATATTCCACACATGCGTCGCCCACAGCCACGGGCGTTCCTCAATCATGTTCAGCATGTGCTCATGATACACACACTGATATTCCTCGGTATAATCCCCCCGCTCGGGTTTCCCGCTGTGCAGGGCCGGATTCGCGTCCGCGCCGTATTCGCTCAGTCCGATCACCCACTCCGGATATTTCCGGTGATATCCGTCGAAGAATTCATCGTTCTGTTTCAATTCACCCAGATACCACCCGAAATACAGGTTATAGCTGTTGATGTCCGGAATTTTCAGAAGCTCGCTGTCCGTCTCCAGCATGAACACATTCGCCATCACGGTCTTCCGCGTCGGGTCCATCCGGTGACACAGTTCGTTCAGCGCGCGGTGGTTTTCCATCAGATCCTCATTCACCGCGCTCGCCGCCGTAATCTCGTTGCTCAACCCCCACACGGCGATGCTCGGATGATGATGGCATTGCGTAATCATCTCCCGCATCTGCGAAATCGTGTCCTCCCGTGCGTTTTGCATGTGCATCGTGATATACGGAATCTCCGCCCACACCACAATGCCGTTTTCGTCGCACAGGTCATAAAACTCCTGCGCGTGCTGGTAATGCGCCAGCCGCACAGTGTTCGCGCCGATCTCGCGAATCAGTCGCATGTCCTCTTCATGGTCGGCCTTCGTAATCGCGTTTCCCTTTCCCTTCCGGTCCTGATGCCGGCTCACGCCGCGCAGGGGATATCTCCGCCCGTTCAGCAAAAAGCCCTTCTCCGGGTCAAAGCCGAACACCCGGCACCCGAATCGCGCGGACACCTCGTCCCCGCTGTCCAGCCGGGCCTTTGCCGTGTACATGTACGGGTCCCGAGTGCCATCCCATTTCCGCGCCTTCGGAATCCCGAACACCGTTTCAGCATGCCCGTTTTCGGAAACGACCCGCCGGCTTTCCCCGTTCACTTCCAGGATCACATTTTCCGCGTTCTGCCAGGTTTCCACCTTCACGCTCGCCATGCCGGTCTCCAAATTCAGCTCCGGCGTCACCTTGATGCCCGGCGTCCCGTCCTTGACCAGCTCAAAATGTTCCTCCGGCACAATAATCAGCTTCACCGCGCGGTACACCCCGCCGTAGAAGGTGAAGTCCGCCTTCTGGGGATATACCCGGTCGTTTTCCCGGTTATCCACCTTCAATTGCAGAATATTGTTTTCCCGCAGCTTTTCCGTCATCTCGAACCGGAACGCGGAATATCCGCCCTCGTGCGTCCCGAGACTTTCCCCGTTCAGAACCACCTCACAGGTATGCCCCGCGGCACCGACCTCAAGGAACACCCGTTCTCCTTCCGGCTTCCCGAACTCCTTTTCGTACAAACAGACGCCGCGATAATAATCATTTCCGCCGTCCTGCCCGTCCTCCGCGTTCCATGTATGAGGCAGATTCACGCTTTCCCACGCTTCGTTTTCCTTGCGCTGAAACCGCCATCCCCCGCAAAAATCCACAATCTTTCTCATATTTTCCCCTTTAAACTTCCTTTGCCGCTTCCGCCGCCAACGCCGCTTCCTTCTTCGCGGCAATGCGCTTCTGCACTTCGACCATTTCTTCCTTATCCAGCTTGCAGGGCTTCATCGCGATCAGCGTCACCACCCATCCGATAATCGGCAGCGCGTACATGAGCCCCATTGTCATCCAGAACACGCCGCTCGTCAGCTCGTCGCCCGGCTGCGGCACGGTCTGCGTGTAGCCGATCAGCGCCACGCACCCGGTCGCCATCACGGTGCCAAAGGAAGAAATAATCTTATCAATCAGGCTGTACGTGCCGGTCACGACCGCGGGAATATATCTTCCGCTCCGGTCCAGCTCGTAGTCAATGATATCGGACATGAAAGAAGTCGAGCTCGTCGTCACGCCCATCTTCGCGCCGTTGAGCACGAAGGTCAGCAGGACGTAGAGAATCATCGGAATGCTGCCAAGTTTCGCAATCTGCGTCGGATCCGGCAGCAGAATGAAGAACGCCGCCATCAGCACCGCCGCCCCGATGCACGCCCATGTCCAGTTCACAATGCCCTTCTTGCTCCCATGCTTCCCGGCGTATCTGGCGCCGACAATCGCGAAGATGATGGACGGGAACATACCCGCCACGCTCAAAATCGTCGCCAGTCCCATGTTGCCGATCACGATGCCGTAGAGCATGGTCGTGATGATACTCTGGCTCATGGCTACCTGCGCCAGCTTGTCGGACGCCTGCGCCGCGATGTAACTCTGCAGGGGCTGGTTATGCTTCAGCACTTCCACCATGTCCTTCAGCTCCAGCTTCTCATGCTTTCCGATGCCTTCAAAGTTCTCCGGCTTGTCGTACTCACTCACCCCGATGCAGGTCAGCAGCACGCCGATTCCGCTCATCGCCACGACCAGGCGGCTCGCCATGGTCAGATACGCCTGATTGTATTCCCCGCCGACCCGCTTCAGAATCACGGTGTTGAGCACAATGCTCAGCGCCATCGGCACAACGTAGTTCATCGCCGTCACCCACACGCCGATCTGCGGCCGCTGTTTGGGATCATTACTCATCAGCGCGGGAATGGTCTGACCCGTCATGTTCACCAGCGTGTACCCGATGATGTACACCACATAACTCATCGAGAAGGTCATCACGCTCAGTCCCTTGCTGGCGAAAATATCGAACATCGCCAGAATGCCGAAGCTCTCAATGATGTATCCGGCAATCAGCAACACGCGGATCTTTCCGAACTTCGTATTTACCCGGTCATACACAAACGCCAGCATGGAGTCCGTAAATGCGTCAAACAGTCTCGTACCCATCAGAATCACGCCGATAATCGTCGTCGAAATCCCGAATCCGATGCTCGCGGCATAGCTGCTCTGCTGAATCAGAATGTACACCGCCATGTTGCTCAGCGCGCTGCATGCGTAGAGAATAATCTGCCACAGCTTCGCCCGCCGGTACTGAACGCCGTCCAATTCGCTCTGAGAAATCTTTTCCCTCTTCATTCTGAAAGCCTCCTTATGATGGAATGTCTTTTCACTGATGAAATTGTACCGTATTCTCCATTTTCTCGTTAGAAGCCTTGTCTGAAAAATAGAATTATTGTATAATGCTTTCAGAAATTCAAGAAAAGTCCCGAAAAATCCCAAAGGAGGCCGCCATGAAGCCCGATCTGCCCGAAACCCCGGACGATGAGCACCTGCAAATCATCGCGGACCGTTACCGCGTGGAAAATCATTTCCTGGCGTGCATCCGTCAGGGCCGCACGGCGGACGCCCTCGTGGCCTTTGACGGCATGGCCGCCCACGGGGAATCCTATATGAAGGAACATCAGCAGTACCGGGACCCGCGCATCGCCTATGCCGTCCTCCGCGCCCTGATCCGCAAGGCCGCTGAGGACGGCGGTCTCTCCCCGTTCACGATTGACCGCCTGACGCAGCGCCAATCCGTTGCCTCCGGTGAGAACCTCCCGCAGGAAGAGCAGACCCGCCTCATGCGAAATCTTGTGCGCGACCTCACCGACGGTGTCCGCGAAACTCAGCTCGAGTCCCGCGGCGCCTGCGCCGAAACCAAGGCGATTCTGGAATACATTCACCTGCATTACAGCGAAAACATCCCGATCGAGGCGCTCACGAATCTACACGCATTATTCCTAAAGCCCATATCTCAACCCATTTCCGCCGGGACACGGGCCGCACCGTCACCCAGTACATCGCCTATTTCCGCTGCCGCCGCGCCGCGGACCTCCTCCGCCGCACGGACATGCCGGTCCACGAAATCTCCGCCGCCGTCGGCTACCTCGACAGCAATTACTTCGTCAAGGTCTTCCGCCGCCAGTTCGGCCAGACCCCCTCCGCCTACCGCGCGGAGCATATGAAATCCCCCGGTCAGGACTGACCGGGGGCATCTTTATACGTACATCTGATGAAGATCCGTCAGAATCAAATTGTCCGGCTCTTTTTCCACCGCGTCCGTAAATCCCCTGAGGGAAAACAGCATCCTTGTCACATTGTCCGCCGGTAAGAACCGAATTTTTTCGTTAAACGCGTCCAAATCCGCCTTGCCGAATTTTTGCTGCCGGAATTTGCACTCCCCGGCCAGCACAATTTTTTTGTCCATTTTTCCGAGCAGATCAATCTCAATCTGCCGGATTTTCCCTTCCGCGTCCTTCACCGATGCCTGATATTCCCCGATCTCGGTCATCAGCGGAATCCCATCCGTCCCGATGTTTCGCCAAATGTATTCCTTTGCCATGTCCTCAAACACCGGGCCCATGAATTCGTGCAGCCGACCTTTTACCACATTTTCATAATACAGTTTCCCCTTTCCGGCGTTGATCAGGCTCGCCGCCCGGCTCACGTACCGAAACCAGAAGATCAGCATTCCGTCGGTAATCACGTAATACGGATGCCCGGACCCCCGCTTCTCAATAAACTCAGATTTCGTCAGCATCTTCAAATAATAGGAAATCTCCTGCATTCCCACCGCCGTCGCGATCTCATTATACGCGGTATGCCCGTTCGCGATCGCCTCCAGGATCGCGCTGTACACGCCCGGCGACTGTTTTTCTCCGGTAATCACCGTCTTAATCTGTTCTTCCGTAAAATATCCCGTGGAGGAAAAAAACTGATCCGCGATATTTTCATCCAGACTCTTTTCCGGATCAATCTGTTCAATGTATTTTGCCACGCCGCCCGTCAGCCCGTAGATCATCGCCCGCTCTTCCGCAGTCCTGTCCGGAAAAAACAAGCCCGTTTCATAGTATCCGAACGGTCGCAGCCGGAATTCCAGCGTGCTTCTCCCGTGCAGCGGCGCGCTCTTGCTCAGCACTTCATCTTTCATAAAACTGACCAGCGATCCGCACAGAATCAGGAATACTTCCGTGTCCTTCCAGTCATAGTCCACATATTTCTGAATCAGCGAATTCATGTACGGGCACGCCGCCACCAGATACGGATACTCATCAATGAAAAAGATGATCCGTTCTTTTTTCCCTTCCGCGGCCACCATGTCAAAAATCTTTTCAAAGCTTTCAAATCCCGCCATCCCGGCCAGCTCCGGATGCAGCGCGCCCATCACGGCGTCCCCCATCATCTTCAGCAAATCCTTTTCCTGCCGCTCCACTGCCACAAAGGAAATCGCCCGGCCCCCGGTCTCGTCGATGAACTTGTTGATCATCGTCGTCTTCCCGATCCGCCTCCGACCGTAAATCACCGCCATTTGAAACCCGTCCTGCCGGTACTTTTCCCGAAGCGCCGTCAGTTCCGTCTCTCTTCCGATAAATTTCCGTCCCATGCGCTTCCCTCCTTGATTTTCCTTCATTCCGTCAACCTAAATCGGTTTTGCCAAAATCAATTTAGGTGAAATTCGTTTTGGTAAAAAAAGTATACTCCGCCCGACCGTCTCCTGTCAAGCAGGGTATACATAACTATTATTTTGCAATTATCCCATCGCCTGCTGAATCTTCTGCAGGTACTTTGCCGGAATCTCCTTTTCCAGCCGCCAGACAATGCTCATCGGCTTACTGCCCTGATGGCTCACATAATTTCCCAATCCCAGAAAGGTATACGGCATGGTGTTTCCTTTGTCGTCCTTTTTAAATTCACGCACAAAGAGCAGAATCCGGTGCCCGTTTTCCCGGTGATGGATATACCTTTGCCCGGTCGGAGAATCCGCACTCGTCACCGACTGGCTCTGCCAATGAAACAGTGTCTGGTTGATCGCGTAATCCTCATACATCGTGGTCGGCGAATAATCCTTTTCACTCTTGTTGAGCGTAATCAGGAAAATATCCATGTTCTTATCCTTCAGCCACAACACGCCTTGCCGCATCGCGCTGTAATTCGCGTAATCCAGCGCCGTCAGAAGCTGTCTCTGGGAATACGAGCAATGAACGTCCAGCGGGCACGCAAATCCCAAATCCGCATGGGAATCAATAAAGTCGATATGATCATACTGATACCGGAGCAGTTCCTGAATTTCCGAAAGCATCACCGGAGAATCCGAAAGCGTGTACAGGTGATCCAGCACTTCTTCGGTTTCCCAGTCGTCCACATATTTGTCCCAGATCGTCATATAGAACATCTTTAACATCCGCTCTTCCATGGGATCCAGCTTTTCAAAGTCGGTGTCATCAATTCTCGGCAAAAAGTCCAGCAAAAACCGAATCCACCGGCGGGAATCGATCCCGGTCAGCCGGTACATCACTTTTTCCATCAGGCCTTCCAAATCTTCATGAAAATCTTCCCGTATTTCTGCCGCCGCACACAGCCGCGAGAATGTCACATCCCCTCTGGCATATAAATCCGCCGGCGTCATATGATACCAGTCCAGAAACGCCGCAAGTGAAACTTCCCGCCCGTTTTCTTCCTGAAACGCACGCAGCCGGTTGACCATTTCATTCTTCCGGCTCAAAGACTGCCGGATATTGTCCAGCACGGCTTCTTTTGCTTTCTTCTCCAAATGGATAAAACATCCCTTGGGCACGCTGACAAATCCGCGCTCGATCTCTTCCTGCACGCTGTGCCGGCTGTCCACCAGCATTGCCGCGAATTTTTCTTCAAACCGGTAATGTTTATTCGCCGCGCCGATGAAATCCAGCACTGTCAAACAGCCTTTCCCCTCACACAGCCGCAGTCCGCGCCCCAACTGCTGCAGGAAAATCGTCAGCGATTCCGTCGGCCGCAGGAACAGCACCGTATTCACTTCCGGAATATCCACACCTTCATTGTACAAATCCACGGTGAAGATCACACGAATTTCTCCGCTGATCAAAGCCTTTTTCACATTTCTCCGTTCCTCATCCCCGGACGCGCTGCTCAGCGCCCTGGCCGGAATACTGTGATCATTAAACCATTTCGCCATAAATTCCGCATGCGCGATCGACACGCAGAACCCGAGCGCCTTCACCTCATCCAAGTCTGCGGAATATTTTACCAGATTCCGGATCACATGATCCGCGCGCCGCTCTGCGACCGCCCCGGTCATGGTATACACGCGGTCCAGTTCCGTCTTATCATATCCGCCGCGGGTCCATTTCAATTCTGTCAAATCGATCGTGTCACTGACCCCGAAATATTGGAACGGACAAAGCAGTTTCCGGTCAATCGCTTCCGGCAGTCTGATTTCTGCCGCGATCCGATTGTCAAAAAACTGCAAAATGCTCTTCCCGTCCAGCCGTTCCGGAGTCGCCGTCAGGCCAAGCAAGACCTTCGGCTGAAACGTCTTCAGCGCCTCCGCGTAAGAATCTGCCGCGGCATGGTGCGTTTCGTCCACGATAATATAATCATAATAATCCGCCGGCAGCCGCTTCCACAGTGCCTGCGAATTCAGCGTCTGAACCGACACAAACAAATAATCCGTCCGCGCTGCCTGATATCCGCCGACCCAAAGTTCCCCGAAATTCGCGTCCTTCAGCGCCGCCTGAAAAGTATATTGACTTTGCTTCAAAATTTCTTCCCGGTGCGCGATAAACAAAAGCCGGTTTCGTTCCTTCGGATGAGCCTTCACCCAGGAACGGTAATCCAGCGCCGCGATCACCGTTTTTCCTGTACCGGTCGCGGCAACAATCAAATTGCGGTAATATCCGCGCACTTCCCTTTCCGCGCGCAGCTGGTCCAAAATCGCCTGCTGATAATGATACGGACGAATATCAAAATAAAATTCCGGCTTTTCGCCCCTGTACTTTTCTCCCTTCAGCGCACTCTCCAGCCGCGGTTGATCATCCTTGGAATACTTCTCAAATTCATCGGAATTCCAATAGGTATCAAAAGTCGCGTAAATCTTCTTCATCGTGTCCGGCTGGTCCACCGCCGTCAGCTTCAAATTCCATTCCAGCCCGCTGGACATCGCCGCGTTGGACAAATTCGAAGAACCTACATACGCGGTGGTAAATTCGGTGTCCCGGTAAAACACATACGCCTTTGCATGCAGACGGGTGCTTTTGGTGTCATAGCTCACCTTGACCTCCGCCCCGGGCAGGGCGGCCAATTCATCCACCGCGTGCGCGTCCGTCGCGCCCATGTAAGACGTCGTAATCACGCGCAGTTTCCCGCCCCGGTTCGCGAATTCCGCCAGCGCGTCCCGAATCATGTTCAGCCCGCTCATCTTCACAAAGGAAACCAGCATGTCAATCCGATCCGCGCTCGCAATCTCCTTGTTTAATTCGGAAAACATCTGCGGCTCATGCTTCGCGCCCGTAAACAAGCTGCTGACCGCCATCGGCGTTTCCGGCCGGGGCAAATCCTTCGCCTTTCCTTTTGTCACCAGATACGGATCATCACTGCTCATCAGCTGTAGCAGCCGCTCAAAACGCTCATCCACAGATTGTTCCGCCAAATCTGCACGTTTTTCCGCCAGGATCCCCAACATCTGATTGACCAGCCTGACCCGTTCTTCCTCATCTTCAATACCGTTCAGCGCCTGACGGGTCACGGCCGCCACATATCCGGCCAGCGCCAGCGGTGCCTCCGCTCCGTCCAGTTTCTCCACGCGCTTGCGTTCATCAGAAATCCCGTCTAATTCCTTCCCGAGTTTCTGGCTGATAATCTGTTCATAAAGGCCGGGTTTCAGCATTGCCTTCCCCTCCTGTAATTCTTTTCTGTCCCTGTTCTCATTTATACCGCATTCCCGCAGCCCCGTCAATGGAAGTTTTTCCCTTGCCTTTTTCACCATCTGTGGTAACATGACTGTATCAACCAATCCGGGAGGTGCCTATGCGCAAAACGATTTCCTTTCTCCGCGGGCGCGTCGTGCTGAACGCGCCGGTCACGCTGGGGTTTACCGCCATCTGTCTGCTGGCGTATCTTTTAGGCGTCCTCACAAATGATGCCTCCACGATCTCACTTTTCAGCGTCTACCGTTCCTCCGCCCTGAATCCGCTCTTCTGGCTCCGGCTCGTGTGCCATGTTTTCGGCCACGCGACCTGGGAGCACCTGATCGGCAACATGATGCTTTTCCTGATCCTCGCGCCCATGCTGGAGGAGAAATACGGTTCCTCCGCCCTGGCCGCGCTGATCGTCGTCACCGCCGTCATCACCGGGCTCTTCAGCATCCTCTTCTTTCCCCGCGTCATGCTTCTCGGTGCGAGCGGCGTCATCTTTGCCCTGATTCTGCTTTCCTCCATCACGGACGCGAAAGCCGGGGAAATCCCGCTGACCTTCCTGCTCGTCGCGGTGCTGTATCTGGGGCGGGAACTGCTCACCATTTTCCGTCAGGACAACATTTCCCAGACCGCGCACATCATCGGCGGCATCGCCGGCGCGGCGTTCGGGTTCGCGATGACCCGCCGCGCGGATTCCCTTTCGCGCTGATTTCACCAAAACCACCTGTGACCGTCCCATTCGGGGCGGTCACTTTTCTGTGGCTTCGTTTATTCATCTTCATCCTTCACGATGCCAGACAAATTCTCAAAGAAATCATTATGTTCCTGATCATCGCCCACCAGCGACCGATACAGCCCGAACAGCCGACAGTCGCACGGTCCGGAATCCTCCACGGAATAATTGGTGTGCTGCTGGGAAATATGACACGCGAACGCCGCCCGCGCCACATCCAGCGCGGTCTGCCCGCCGAATTCCTCCAGCGGCACGCGCCAGTCAAACTGAATCACATTCTCGGAATACAGGTGGATATAGCACTTCGGCACATCCCATCCGCCGTATTCCTCATACAGTTCCGGATATTTCTTTTCATTATTCGAAATTTCCAGCGCCTGAATCACCGCGTCCGCGCACACCCGATGCCCGCCGTGCCCGTATTCTCCGTTGATATCATGCGTCACCACGACATCCGGCTTGAATCTGCGGAACCACTTCGTCACCAGCTTCAGCACAGCGTATTTATCCCACTTTTTATATTGTTCCGCCTTTGTGTTGCTGAAGGAATCCCGGAAATACCCGAACGCCGGATAATTCCGAACCCCGCAAGTCCACAGCCCGTCCAGCTCCTCCAGCCTTCTGCGCGGCACGGTCGGCACCATGATACACACCTGCACATTCTTATGCTCCACCCCGGCATAATAAGGCAAAACCCCGCCGAACCAAAGCAGCTCATCATCCGGATGCGTGGCGATCAGAAGCAAATCCGCCTTTTCACACGGCGCCTGCCACACCTGCACCTCAGGAGGCATCTCTCCCGCACTGTATACATGAACCTCCGCCAGCACAATCGGTGTGGACCTCTTCGCGTCCTTCGGATTCGCCACGCGGAAATATGTGGTCCCTTTCGGCAGGGCCACATATTCGGAAAGATAGGCCCCTTCCGTCCGCCCACACTCGACCCACTCGCCGTTTTCATCCTGAATTTCCACGGCCGCCATATGCTCATGATCGTACCACTGGAACCAGATACCCCCGGCTTCCTCACCGTCCGGCACGCGCACCTCAAAATACGCTTTCTTCCCGCCGGCGCTCTGCCAGCGCGTGGCATAATCCCCGTCCGTTGCTTTCTCGAAATTTTTCATAGCAGATCCCGGCGTGAACTCGCATTCCGAGGTCAGTTCCCTGGCCGTCTCCGCCGCGGCGCACCCCGCCAGCGCGCACAAAATCACCATCATCAAAACCGCGATCCGGCTCTTTCCCCATCTTTTCATCCTGTTCCTCCAGTTTCCGACCATACAAACCGGTATTTTTCCCGATCCGCTTTATTCTACACGCTTTTCCGGCTTTTGTCCACGCCCCTGAAAACCCGGATCCAAAAGCCGCGTTCGCGCGGAAATTGTTACAAAATCATTAAATTTCAAAAATTTCCCAAATTCGTGTAACGTTTTGGGTCTTTTTTTCGTCTATATATATAGAGGGGGTCAAAGCAGAGGCCTTCTCTTCATAGGAGCCACCGTCCCCAACCGGTGGCGTTACCTCCTTTCTGCCGGCGGGGTCTCCCTTCCCCGCCGGTCTTTTTCATACAAAAAAAAGCGGCAAACGACCATACCCGGTCATTTGCCGCTCTTGTTTTACCTTCAGCCGTTCGCTTCAGGCGTAATGTTTACATCCATGATATCCGTGATCACCGCGTTGCCATCCAAATCCTCGTAAATATATACCAACGTGTAATACGGCACCGCGTCCGGAACCACCACCGTCGCCTTGCACAGGAAGCAGTGATTCGTCCCGGATACCACCTGGGAAGCCAAATACGCGACCGGCTCATAGTCCACGCCGAGAAGCTCTTCCATCGCCTTGTCAAACACGGCCCGCAGTTCGTCCGTCACGGTGATGTCCTCCGCGATTTCCCATCCGCCGTCCAAAGGCTCGGACACATCCTCCGTCCCCTCCGCCGCGGCGCAGCCGATCAACATCATCAGACCCAGGATCATTGAAATGATTCGTTTCATTCGTATCACTCCTTTCGGATCATTCCGCGTTTATTATAGCGCAAAAAAAACCGGCTTTCAACTTTCCCCGTATACCGCGATCTTCGCGATCCGCGGTTCATCCCGGCTTTCCGTGATTTCCAGACGAATCTCATCCGCGTACGTCCCGCTCACCTTCATCAGTTTCTGATACCCGATGCACCCGCCCTCAATGTACCCGGTTTCCGTCCCGCCCTTCAGGAAAGTGACGGTAAATTTCTCCACGCGCTGGCTCTGCCGGATATCCTCCATCAGCCGAAGCATCCGGATTTTGGCCGGATTTTTCAGCCGGATCTTCGTCCGGTATCCGTTCAATTTCTCCGAACATAATTCTCCTTCAAACATCTCCCGGATCTTCCGGCCCGACTCTTCCAGCGTCTTCACATCCCGCTCGTGAAACAGCCCGTGCCGGTCCGGCGGCACATTGAGCAGCAGACACGCGTTCCCGCCGACGGACCGCAGATACAAATCCGCGATCTCCTCCGCGCTCATCACCTGATCATCTTCACTTTCGTGATAAAACCACCCCGGGCGGATAGAAGTATTCACCTCAGCCGGATACCAGCACAGGTCTTCGACTCCCGCCAGCACCTCCCGGCTGCCGAGATCCCGCTCCCGGGAATCCATCCCCTTCCGGCGGAAGGTTCCGTCATCCGCCTTCTGGCTCTTTTCCTGAATCCGCTCCGCGTCCCGGATCGCGGCGGACACGACACTCCATTCATTTTCCCGGGTCTCCCCGGCCTCATTCCCGCACCAGCGGATATCCGGGCCGCAAATGCAGATGCACGCGCCCGGCTGCAGCCTCCGCACGGTTTCCTCAATCCGCTCCCAGTCATACTTCTGCACCCGCCCGTTCGGCCCTTCGCCGCACGCGCCGTCCAGCCACACGGCAAATATCTCGCCGTATCCCGTCAGCAGTTCCTCCAACTGGGCAATGTAAAAATCGTTATACGCTTTCCCGCTGCCGTAGGTTCTCTCATGCCGGTCCCACGGGGACAAATAAATCCCGAACTTCAGCCCCTCCGCCCGGCAGGCCTCCGCGGCTTCCTTCACCATATCCCGGCCGTACGGGCTGCTTTTCACCGTATGATCCGTCATTTTGCTCGGCCAGAGGCAAAATCCGTCGTGATGCTTGCAAGTCAGAATCATGCCCTTCGCGCCCGCGGCCTTCAGCGTTTTGGCCCACTGCCGCGCGTCCGGCCGGTCCGGGTTGAACAGCACCGGGCTTTCACTCCCGTCGCCCCACTCCCGGTCCGTAAACGTATTCATCCCGAAATGCACAAAGGCGTGAAATCCGTCCGACTGATACCGGATCTGCCGCTCCGCAGGCACAATCTCCGTCAGTTTCATTCTTTGATCCCTTCTTTTCCGTATTCCCGGATCAGCCCGGTCACCAGCTGCTCCAGCCCGCTTCCGACCTTGTTCGCGATCTCCTGGACCTCCCTGTGGTCCAGCGGCTGATCCAGAATCCCCGCGGCCATATTCGTCAGGCAGGATACCCCGCACACCCGCATACCCATGTGTTTCGCGGCAATCGCCTCGCACGCGGTACTCATGCCGACCGCGTCCGCGCCCAACGCGCGGAACATCCGGATCTCCGCCGGCGTCTCATACGTCGGCCCCTGCCACTGCAGATATACCCCGCGGTTCAGCCGGATCCCGATCCCGTCTGCGACGCAGCTCATCGCCGCGCACAGCTCCGGATCATACACATGGCTCATATCCGGAAATCTCGGCCCGAGTTTTTCAAGATTCGGTCCCCGCAGCGGGCTCGGCACGAACGCGGAAATATGGTCGGTAATCATCATGAACTCGCCCGGCCGGAACGCGGTATTCACCGCCCCTGCGGCGTTGGTCAGCACCAGCACCTCCGCTCCGAGCAGACCCATCACGCGGATCGGCATCACCACTTCCTGCATATCGTACCCTTCATAATAATGAACCCGTCCGCTCATCATCACGACCGGCACATCCTCAATCGTCCCGAAGAGAAATTTCCCGTCGTGCCCCGCCACGGTGGACACTGGAAATCCCGGCAGCTCCGAATACGAAATCTCCGCGACCTTGTTCAGCTTTTCCGCGTACTTCCCCAGTCCGGACCCCAGCACCACCGCAACCCGGGGCCGGAAATCCGTCCGCTCCCGGATCATCTTCACCGCGTTTTCCAGTTTCATTTCAATCTGTTCCATACAACCCTCCATCTGTTTTAAACCGAATGTACTCTTTCATTTCGCCGCTCGCTCCCCGTGCCCCTGCCGGAAAGCCCTCCGGCCAGAATGTTACATTTTCATTAAATTTATCTTCCGTGCCCGGAAAAGCGAACACTCCCGGTTGATTTTTCGTCTTATGATATGGGACAATCTTTGCGCCGCGAGGTTTAAGATTTTTTTGAAAACACGCAAACATTTTTGACTTTTTTTCCGTCTAATATAGTGTCATGACAGACAGGGGGCAATCCCCGGTGGAGGATGATCATCTGTGACCGAAGAGGAATTCACGCGAAACATGGAGGCCGCGGAGCGCACGCTCTATCACATTGCGTGCGCGAAACTGCCCAACTTCCATGACCGCGAGGACGCGATGATGGAAACCGTCGCGCGTTGCTGGGAAAAGCGGAACACGCTCCGCAATCCGGAATACTTCACCACCTGGAGCGTCCGGATTCTACTGAACGTGATTCACGATATCAATCGTGAAAACTCCAAACGCCTTTCCCCGGCCGACATGCCGGACCCGTGGTACCGGGAAACGGGATACGAGGACGCGGAACTGGCGGAACTGCTCAATACGCTTTCCGAAGACCAGCGCCTCGTCACTGTGCTGTACTATGTGGACAATCTCTCCACCCGGGACATCGCCCGGGCGCTGAGAATCCCGGAAGGCACCGTTCGCTACCGGCTGCATCGCGCCCGAAAAATTTTGAAACTGGAACTGGACTCCGGAAAGGAGGGACTGCAATGAAAGAAAATGAATTCCGGGAACGCCTGACCCGCCTGGCCGGAGATGTCCCGGAGCCGCTTCATCAGTCCTATATGCACAAAATCCGATATGGAAAGGAAGAGAAAATCGTGAAAAAGAAACTTCGTCTGGCCCCCGTGATGGCCGCGGCCATGGCTCTCGTCTGTGCGGTCGCTCTGGCCGCGTCCGTCCTGACCGGCACCCCGGATGATACCGCCGGCACCGCCGCAAGCGAACTGACCGGCACCCCGGAAGTGATTTCCGCCGAAACCGCCGACGAGACCGTCGTGCCGGAAGAAACCGAAATTGCCGGCGAAACCGAAGCGCCGGAAGAAACCGATGTGCCTGAGGAAGAAGAAAGCGTTATCTCCGAAGAGCCCATGCCCGGCGTTTTCTTCACAGACAGTGCCGCCGCGAACATTGAATTCCTGTACGCCCGCTGGACCCGGCCGGAAGGCGAAAGCACCACTCACGAGCTGGAAATCTCCTGCCGGATCTCCGCCAAGGATCCGGAGCATGTCGCCATCTATACCCTGTATCAGACGCTGGACGAATCCTTCACCGCTCCGGACGGCAAAGCGGTCTATGTCTTTGATACCGGCGATGAAGACGGTCACGGGCTTCTGGTCATGGATGACGATCAGATGGTGCTGAACGGAACGACCCGGACCGCGGAGCGCGATCTGAGCGAAGACGGTTCCTTCACCTTCGTCTGGACCCTCCGGCCGGAAGACGGTCCCTCACTCTTCAGCCGCTACAAGGAAGAAACGATCATGACCACCATGTTCCTTCCCTATAAAGTCATCCCCTGGGTGGAGGACGATCCGGACATCTCAGCCAAAACCCGTTGGCTGGTTCTGGCCGCGCCGGTCACCATCTCAGAAAACGACTGATCCGCTTTTCCTGCCGTCCCGGTCTTCCGGGACGGCGTTTTTTATTCTTCCTCCGGCTCCCCGAGAATCTCCCACGCCTCCTGAAACAGCTTGCGCGTCACCGACGCGACACGGTTATCCATCTGGTTCCGGCATCCGTTGCTGGCCACCACAAACACAAACCGGCTTTCCGGCTCATAGTACACATTGCACAGCAAATCCTCGTACAGTCCCTGATGCCCGTACACCGTCTTCCCCTCCAGCAAGGTCTGCTCCCGGTGCACGCACAATCCGTACGGCGTTTTTTCGCTGGTCACACCGCCCTTTCCCGCCTGGACACTCATCATCTCGCGCACGGTGTCCTCCTGCAGAATCCGTTGCCCGTCGCACACCCCGCCGGCACACATCATCGCGCCCAGCCGGCATAGATCCCTTGCGCGGATCCACATGGACCCGATCGTGATCCGGTAATGCATCTCCGGGTCCACACCGCTGTCCCATTCCTGCGCGAGGCTTTCCTCCCGGGTCATGTAGGTTTTCCCGTTCTTCCGGTTATAATACAGCCCGGCCACATCGTCTGCATCCTGCAGAAGCCCCGCGTTGTACGCGGCATCAATCCCCAGCGGCTCAAACAGATCCTCCCGGATGGAATCATACACATTCTTCCCGGTCACTGCTTCAATCAGGCTGCCCATCAGCCCGGCCGCGAAATTGGAATACCGGTATGTACTGCCCGGCTTTGTATGATAATAATTGGATCGCGTGCCCTTTCCGCCTTTCACGATCAGACGCTTCAACCCCTGCTCATCCTTGTAGTAGTAACCGCCCGGATTCAGCGAGGTTGTATGGCACATGATCATCCGCAGCGTCAGCGGGATCTGCGGATACCAGGGATTGCGCACCTTATATCCGAGATAGGTGGAAATATCCTCATCCGGATCCAGAAGACCTTTTTCCACCAGTTGCATCACATGAATCCCGGTCACAAATTTGGTCACGGACGCAATCCGGAAATAGGTGTTGTCGTCTACCTTGTGCTTTGCCTTTTTATCCGCCGTACCGTAATTGTACTGATAAATCACATGCCCGTCCTTTGCGACAACGACGCTCGCGCCCACCGTTGCGTACCTTTTCAGAATGCTTTGCAGTTTGTTGTCCAGCTTTTTCACGGTCCGGGAATCCTTTTCCGGCAGCTCGGGCAAAATGTCCTCCCCGTACTCATCGGTTCCTTCCTCAACCAGGGACTCGATATCCACCTCGTCATTCTCCGCGTCCGTCTCTTCCCACAGGGATTCAATGCCGATCTCCTCATCCTCGGCCGGCGCCGCTCCGCACAACAGCACGAAACCCAGCATCAGCGTGACGATTCGTTTGATCTGTTTTTTCATCATCCTCACGCTCCTTACTTTTCAAATCCTCTGTAATACAGAGTCTTTTCAGCCGGGTTTTATCACAAAACTCGAAAAAATTTTCTTCCCGTCCATTATATCCGGAGAATCACGCCCGGGCAAGCACCTGTCCGTTTTTTAACCCTCTTGTCTCTTCCGCCCCGGTTTGATAAAATAAAGACATCGAATCGGAAAGAAGGCGGTTCCATGCCGGAAAAGGATCCTTATGTCATCGTGGTCGGCGGCGTGAATATTGACATCGGCGGCAAGCCCCACGGGCCGCTTCTGGAGCGCGACTCCAACCCCGGGGAAGTCCGTGTGTCCATCGGCGGCGTCGGGCATAATATCGCGCGCAATCTGGCCCTGCTGGGGTTGAAGGTTATTTTTCTCACCGCGGTCGGCGAGGATGAAAATGGTCTGCGCGTCATCCGGGACTGCACCGCCGCCGGGATCGACTGCTCCCGTGTCATCCGCGCCGCGGATGCCCGCACCTCCGTCTATCTCTTTATCTCAGACGAGCAGGGAGACATGCGCCTCGCCGTCTCGGATATGGCCATCTGCGAGCGGATCACCCCGGATGTTCTGGAAAGTGCGCGGGATCTGCTTTCCGCCGCCTCCGCGGTCGTCATGGACGCGAATCTGCCGCAGACCGCCATCGATTGGCTCGCGAAGCACTGCACCGCCCCGCTCTTCGCGGATCCCGTGTCCGTGGCCAAGGCCGGCAAGTTCCGCCGGGTACTGGGGCGTCTTTCCGCGCTCAAGCCGAACCGACTGGAAGCTGAACTGCTCTCCGGCATGGCCATCCGCACGCAGGAGGACCTGGAAGAAGCCGCCGCCCGCATGATCTCCAAAGGGCTCCGGCAGGTCTATATTTCCATGGGTACACAAGGCGTCTTTGCCGCCGAACCGGATCAATCCCTGCGCGTTCCCTGTTGTCCCGCCGAAGCCCGGAACATGACCGGCGCCGGAGACGCGTTCATGGCCGCGCTGGTCTGGGCCCATCTCTCCGGCCTGGATCTGGGCGCCTCCGCCCGGGCCGCGGCCGCCGCGGCCGCCGTCGCCGTGGAAGGGGCGGATACGATCAACCCCCTGCTCTCCGTGGACACTATGAAAGCCAAAATGACCGAATCCGGCGGTTGCGCCGATGCCGGCCTTTTGATACAATAATTCGCGGAAAATCCGCAAGGAGGAATGCAATATGAATCAGTATCTGGATATCAAGCCCGAGGTCGCCGAGGCGCTCGCTGCCGGCAAACCGGTCGTCGCCCTGGAGTCCACCATCATCTCCCACGGCATGCCCTATCCCAAGAATGTGGAAACAGCTCTGAATGTGGAAAACATTATCCGGCAGTGCGGCGCGGTCCCAGCGACCATCGCGATCATCGGCGGCCGGCTGAAGGCCGGTCTGACCCCGGATGAAATTGAGTATTTCGGCAAAAAAGGCCGTGAAATCGCCAAAGCCAGCCGGCGGGATATCGCCGCCATCTGCGCCCGCGGAGAGGATGGTGCCACCACCGTCACCACCACGATGATGATCGCGCATATGGCCGGCATCGAGTTCTTCGCCACCGGCGGCATCGGCGGTGTCCACCGCGGCGCGGAGAAAACCATGGATATCTCCGCCGACCTGGAGGAACTGGCCAACACCCCCGTCACCGTGATTTGCGCGGGCGCCAAGGCGATTCTGGATCTGGGGCTGACTCTGGAATATCTGGAAACCCACGGCGTCCCGGTCATCGGATTCGGCACGGAGGAACTGCCCGCCTTCTATTCCCGTCATTCCGGCCTGAAGGTGGATTACCGCATGGATACCGCGAAAGAAGTCGCCGCCACCTTCCTTGCCCAGCGCCGGATGGGGCTCAAAGGCGGCATGCTGGTCACGAACCCGATCCCCGAGGAATACGCCATGGACGATGCCCTCATCAACAGCGCCATTGATCAGGCCGTGGCCGAATCCGTGGAGCAAGGCGTCAAAGGCAAGGAAATCACCCCGTTCCTGCTGGCCCGGGTGGTGGAACTGACCGGCGGCGACAGCCTCGAATCCAACATTCAGCTGGTGTACAATAACGCCCGCGTCGCCTCGGCCATCGCCGTGGAATACGCGAAGATGAAATAATTTCCCGCCCTGCCGCACCCCGGCAGGGCGTCTCTGTCTCACAAGGATGAAACGCATGAAGCAAAAAAACAAACTGGCGGAGCTCTTCCTGTCCTTCCTGAAAATCGGGCTCTTCACCTTCGGCGGCGGATACGCGATGATCGCCCTGCTCGAGCGGGAATTTGTGGAGCAAAAGAAATGGCTGAATCATGAAGATTTCCTGAACATGGTCGCCATTGCGGAGTCCACCCCGGGCCCGGTCGCGATCAATTCCGCCACATTCATCGGGTATCGGGTCGGAAAAACCCCGGGTGCTTTCCTGTCCACGCTCGCGGTCTGTATTCCTTCCTTTGTCATCATCTACATGATCTCCCTCTTTTTTGAGGCGTTCATGTCTCTCCGGCTGGTCGCGTGCGCGTTCAAAGGGATTCAGGTATGCGTGTCATATCTCATCCTGTCCGCCGGCATCAGAATGCTCCGGAAAATGCCGAAAACGCCGTTCACCCTGATCGTCTTCACCCTTTCCGCGGGGCTTCTGCTTCTGGCTACGCTGTCGGGCCGGAATATTTCCGCCATTCTGCTCATTCTGTGCGGCGCCGCGGCCGGGGTCACGGTATACCTCGTCCGAAAGCTCCGCGGAGAGGAGGCCGGCGCATGATTTATGCTGACCTTTTTTTCGCGTTTCTGCAAATCGGCGCATTCTCCTTCGGCGGCGGTTACGGCATGATTCCCATGATCCGGGAGCAGTGCGTCTCCCGCGGCTGGCTGACGGAAGCGGAGCTCATCAACTTCATTGCCGTGGCGGAGTCCACGCCCGGACCGCTGGCCGTCAATATGGCCACCTTCGTCGGCTCCTCTCAGGGCGGGCTTTGGGGGTCTCTTGCCGCCACCATCGGCGTGGTGCTCCCCGCGTTCATCATCATCCTGCTGATCTCCGCGGTGCTCAATAATCTGCTCCGCTACCGCGGCGTGCAGGCAGCGCTCTCCGGCGTCCAGCCCGTGGTCATCGGGCTCATCTGCGCCACCGGCGCGGCCATGCTCATCTCCACCCTGGCCGGAATTTCCGTCATCGGGGACGCCTTTTCCGTCGACTGGAGAAACATCCTGATCTTTCTCGCTTTGCCTTTGGCCGCGTTCCTTTACCGGCATTTCGCAAAAAAGGGCATATCCCCCATCTCCCTGATCCTGCTCTCCGCCCTCCTCGGCATCCTGCTATTCGGGTAAATTTCCGGGCATCAAAAAAAGCCTTGCAAACTGTTGATTTGCAAGGCTTTCAGACAGTCTGGGTGAGAGGATTCGAACCTCCGGCCTCTTGAACCCCATTCAAGCACGCTACCAAACTGCGCCACACCCAGATACTCAATCCGCGGTTCCCCGCGAACGGGTGATATTATATCATTCCTCTTCAGCCCCTGTCAAGGGGTTTCGTCCGATTTCCCGACCTGCTCCTTCAGCTCCGCGATTTCCGTCTCCAGCTCCGCGATATCCTCTTTCACTTCTTCAATCTTCTCCGTGGACTCCTCCAGGGTCAGTTTCGCTTCCTTCAGCGCGTTGGTCTTTTCTTCCAGTTCATCCTCCAGCGCTTCCTTCTCTTCAGCGATTCCTTCCCATGTCGTCCGGCTCACCGACAGTTCCTGATTCAGCGTCTTCAGATTTTCCCGGTCCCGGAGAACGCCGGTCCACAGAATTACCACAAGCGCGGCCGCCAGGATCATCGTCCCGCCCAGCATCCATTTCCGCATCCGGCATCCTCCTTTCACCTTATTCTTCTCCGCTCGCTTCTCCGGCATTTTGCGCTTCCAGTGCCGCTTCCAGTTCCTTCTTTTCCGCGCGCAGGCGTTTGCGCTCCGCTTTCAGCTCGTCCGCCTCCGCCTTGGCCGCGTCCGCCAGCGGCTGGGTCTCCTCCAGTTCGGTGATCACGACCGGCAATTCCGCGGTCACCTCGTCATATTCCGCCTGCTGTTTTCGCTCGCGGCCCCGGCTCGTCTCCAGGCTCAGTTCCACATCCGCAATCTGAAAATCCAGCCGGGCACGCACAGGCACATAGGCCACCATGGCGATCACAAACAACAGCATCACCGCCACAAAAATCTTTGCCCATCTGTCCATCGCATTTCCCGCCTTTATTGTTTCTGTTTCT
>Ga0181612_141847_pt1 | contig 32217 bp, 17 predicted proteins | sample HoacroProtozoa21_FD_119630 | JGI IMG/M metagenome (GOLD analysis project Ga0181612, IMG submission 119630) | Hoatzin crop microbial communities from Cojedes, Venezuel. Combined Assembly of Gp0051906, Gp0051904, Gp0051908 | reverse complement strand
ACAAGTAGCTCAGAGTAAGTACAGTCATCAGTCTTTAATTTCCAAGAGTGTTTACTACTGTAAACCCTGCCCAGCAGCAAAATATTTCAGGTCTATACCATCTACAGCACACCATATAGCCTCTGACAGGTAAATTCTTTCTAACTTTATGGCTTAGAATTTCAGACATAGGATGTTGTTGTATAAAATTCATTACTTTCCCTAACCAACATACAAAACAATTAATATAAAGAGCTGCATTCCAGCCACTGAGATTTTATCAACCTTCCACAGAATTCCTAAAGTAAAATTCCTAGGTACACCTATAGTTGCCCTTGATTAAAAGCAAACAAGTGAGCCACATGGAATTTACAATAAGGTATACTAAAATAATTAAAATTACAAGACATTTTTGTGACAAAAATAGCAGACATTTGAACAAGTTTTTTCTAACTGCTACAACTGATTGTCCTATTTTTGCATATATATACACACGTTAAAAAAACCCAACTAACTCCCATCTGAAAGTTACAGCAAGTTAGCAACTAAATCGCATCTAAACCAATGTCTAGGTGGCGACTGTCAAAGGTATAATGAGTTGTTAAGGTTCCCACCCATCTTTGAAATAAAATGAACTTCTGAAGATTTTCCTACTAGGACTTGAGATCATTAAACAACTGAGACACCTCAAACTGAATTTGAAGAAAGAGGGAGGCAAAAGGAGAGAAGCAGCTCAGCTATTTCATACACTTTCCTATGTATATTTGAAAGCGTTTGTATTTCAAGACAGCAAAATATCAGCAGAACAGAGACTCTATGGTGCAGCTTGTTTAACTCAATCTAAAAAGTCTTAACATTCAAGCTACTTAATAAAACAGTACTAAGAACTTACTTAAATGTAGCCACTTTATCAATTACATTCTCCAAGCCAGTTTCATTGTTCTCCTGGTAAAAAATTTAGTTTGGGATAAATACATAATTATTCAAATACCTTCAGGATTATGCTAGCTGTAACAAAAATACACATACAGATTTAGATCAATTCCTTAAATCATGAATTACTATATTTTGCCCACTGTTGTTCATAATTAACAAGTTACAAGGAAGTACCAAAGACAAATAATACTTTCAATCATGCAAAATTTTCTGGGGATCAGCTCTGTTATAAATAAAGAGAGTAGTGCCTTATCCAACCTCAATGGAGGGAAAACGGAGTTTTAGTCTCTTAAAACAGTGAATGTGGAGTACCCATTATTGGTTTCTGATAATATTCCAGGCTATTTGATTTACAATAAAATTGAAGATTTTTGCATTGATTGCCAGCCCTGAAAACTTGCACAGGCTATAAAAACTAACCCACATCCCTCTCCTTTGCTTGAATTTTCAACAGTTGGAATAGAATGGAAAGGAAATCTGTGCTTTTGAATAGACCTGTACAGTACTTGACCTCCAATGGATCTGCACAGGTTTAAGTGATCAAAATTACAGGATCAACTTTACTGATGGTACACAGGGCAGAATGGAATCCAGCTGCACAGTCCTACAGGGCCAAAAGAGAAAATACTTTTAAAAGTTTTCTTTCTGACACTAGGAAAACTACAGTTGAATATTCTAAAAAATTCCACCTGTTCATCAAAAAGCAGAAACCCCATACAAGCCTGTTCAGATTGGACCTTACTTGAATCCATGACATCTACCTTTACATGAGTAAGGTGTATATCATGTTATTTTGCAATTCCAAAATCAAAATTTGACCTTTATATCAGAAATAAAATGCTTCCATATAAAGATATAGAAGCTAAAGAAGAAAAATACACAAGACAAGAAAAAGCAAATTAAGGGAAAAAGTGAAAAAAACAGGACTCACATTTTCAGGCAAGGACTTGGTAATTGCACTGTGAGCCATTGGTTCAATACACAACAGATGTATGATTTCTCTCATGATAACATCTTGTTTGGTCACATTACTCACTCCAGGCACATATCTTTCCCCTACCAGAGTGAATCAAAAGGAGAAGAATAGTAAATGTGACAGTTATAAAGCAACTCTGAATTTTGCACGGAGGTAATGCTATTTCTGGGATATTTCACAGTATAAGTTTGCATTCACCAGAAATCTATCCCAAGTGTCTGAGAGGAAAAGTGTTTTTTTAGCCTAGCTTCTTAACAGAATCGGCTGAAATGGAATTTATCTTCATATTCTACTTTCACAGTCAATTATGATGTTATCTAACAGGTTTTTTTCATTATGCAACTCCTGTTGCTTCCAGCTGACAAATACTTGTGTTACTGAACCATCTATTTAAAACAGGCAGTCAGTCTCCAGTATTGTCTCCACATAATCTATGTTAAAAAAAGTCATAAAGCTTGTTTTGTCAAGCTATAATAATTCATATCTATAACAGGAGAGAAACGAAACTTACCCACAACATAGATGAGAATCTGTAGCATCTCTTCTATTAACACATTACATTGTTTGATCAAATCCTATAAGAATTAGGAAACACAGTTTAAACAGAAGAAAAAAAAAAACACAGGCAGGAAAATCTGTCAAATGACACTGAGCACTGAAGCACTGTACTGTAAGAAGAGACCTCCATTCTAACAAGCTGCAAAAAAATGCCTGCACTTGTAGAGGAGATTATTCTCCAATTGAAGTCAAAAGCAAAAACAGCTAAAAATGTATCCCAAATGAAGGGTTATATGAAAGTTCTATGAAAGTTCAAGCCTCAAGAAGCATCACAACAATCCAAGAAGCTTCCAGACAAAGTAAGAACACATAATATAAATTAGGAGACATAGAAATTTTAGAGAAGTCATTTACATGGATTTTGGTAGATGTCCTGTGAAATGAAGGTCAAAGAGGGCACAGCCTATCTGCTAGTTCTGAGTAAGCCTCTACAAATTCCTAACACAAAATCATTTATCTAACCACTAGGTCCTGTGTTGACTGACTTTTAGTGTGGTCATATAAATGCAATTATCAACAGTAGCTAGATATCTTACTGATGTTCCATAAACTCAAAGCAAAGAAATTAACCAGCAGAAATACTTGCCACCTACCTGATCTTTGGTGGGCTTCATCTTTTTGAAAGCATCAGCAAGCTCATATCTCTGCAGTATCAGCAGGAGGAACTGGTTTGGATCCATAAGAGATGCACCTATCTATCAAAAAACCCAAACTAATATGAACATCAATTACTATTACAGTTCTTCACTAATTATGAAAAATACTCTTTTACCAAGAAAAATTTTAAAAATCATACAAATTTCACCAAAATTAAAAGAAACTCCATGAAAATTTTATCAGTAAAGAAAGCAATATTTCATAACATTATACCTGGAGCATGATGATGTCTTTATCATACATCTCTTCTCTGCATTTAACATCTTGGTAATAGAATACCTGAGAAATAAGAAAACAAAATTAAGGTAAAGAGTAAAGTAATGCACTATCAAATGTGCACCAGTTAATGTCTTCAGCCTTTTTAAACTGTACAGCACCCTTACTGTGTAAGGGAAATTCCCGTTTTTCTTTCAAAATAAACGTTTACTTTGATGGAAGTGAAAAATGTTTTTTCACCTATCTAGAGAAAGTCTATGTCATACTTCTTCTCGTATCCCATTCCAAGACAACATAATTCTAATGGCTGCTACTGATTAAAGTCAAAACTTCCTCCTCCTCCTACCCCAGATCTCAGAGAGGCAATACTATAGGGGGCTACCAATATTTACTTTGATTTCACCAAAGGGTCCTGTGAAAGGTAAACACAGAAAATTTCTGCTGTCAAAGCAAAAAAAAGAGCCTCTTTCTGCACTGGATGAGACCACCACTGGGAGCATTACTGAGAAACACTTGCACACACCATTAGGATCAACTCACTACTAAATATTATAGGAGTACCTGGCTTATCAGGGAGAGCCCATTCCTTCTCCACATCTCTGCAGCAACCTGAGCAACCAAGACAAGACATCGCAAAGGATATTCTATTAGCAGCTCCACTTGAAATTCTTCCTAGAATTTAAAAAAGGAGGGGAAAAAAAAAAAATCAAGCAAGAATAAGTCTGTCTGATTTTAAAAGCCTAAGTCCTAATGAACAAAGCCACGTTGACAATGCTGAACAACTTGTGTGTGTCATGAAAGTTACAGGATATAATTTTAGGTGTTTTCCTACCCAGAGTATAAATCACACGGCAGGGGAGGGGATGGAGGGGGGGGGGTGTGTAGAGAAGTCTTACAGGAGAAACAAACTCATGTAATCTTGAGATGGCTCCAGTCTGGCTTAATCGTACATGAAGACCTACAAAACCAATAGCGAAAAAATTAGAAAATAAGATCAGTAAAGTTTCTCCTCCAACCCATTCTAAAATGTAAGCTAAATCAAATCATTTACAACTCAGAGAATTACAGAAAAAAAGTCAAAGTTTACTTAGAAAAGACTTCTTACTTTTATTTTTAGATAGATGTATTACATTATCACAACAGTTCTTACCAGTCTTACAATCCATTATTTTCAGAATACATCTATATAATGAATTCATTAAAACCAGTTAAATTGAGATGCTAAATAGTATTAGCAAATTTTTAATTTCACATTTAAATCACACGTCAGCAATAACTGAATTTCAGGACTACAAGGCATAACAGATAGCATTGTGGTATCAACTGGTGTGATAAAGAATCTATGGCTTAATAATAGCATATGATTTCATTTGTATTCTAGAGAAAGTAGTGATCACCCACTGCTGTAATCCTTTGTATTCTGACTGGAAATCTGTCCTGGCATGGTGCAAACATATGTCTTTTAGGAGCATTTTAACAGTCCTAAGATATATATGGCTGGAAAATAAATTCAAGATACAGTAATAATGAATATTCATTTAGGCAAAACAGGTAGAAACAGAACCACATAAATTCAAATAGTCCAGAGAAAAATGAAGATCTCATTAAAATATGAAACTTTTCCTTCTTGCCTGACTTTCCTATCCCTCTCCTGTTTAAAAAATGTCCCCTAACCTCCATGGCAGGTTTGTTTTGTTTGTTGTGGTTTTTTGTTTGTTTGGGTTTTTTTGAGAAAAACTTTCACTTAGTGGGACATCTGGGGAACAGGGTTGCCTGATCACAAGAATGTTAGAAAGTCAGAAAGCAACTGATCTGTGAAGCACTTAATCTAAATGCCTTCTAGAAAATACAGATGGATCATAAACTTAATTCAAATATCAATCAAAACAAAACACATCACTTACCAGCAAGAGTCCTAGACAGCGGTAAATGTATGCTGACAGGATCTGCAGACACTCTGTAAGGTCTGCTCTCCAGAGTATGACCACACAAGTGAAACACTGTCTTCTCCCGTGAGCGGCCATTCATGGTGCACTTCATCACAGCTTTATGACATTCACGGTACGCCTTGAGCAACAGCTCTTCCTAGAATTTAAAATAAATGCATAGTGTTCTATTTAAAAAAAAATCATATATGTGCACTTAAATTCCTCACATTTTTTTTCTGACAGCACAAACAGTTACTAAAAATCCACAATATAATTACTGCTGTTTCTTAATACTGAGAAGTACTGGACTGAAGCAGTGGAGCATCCATTAAAGCTAACTGAGAATACACTTCTGTTCAAAACAGCTGCTCTGTCAAATGCTCTAAAACCTATGTGCTTATTTAAGCTGCAATATTTTAATATTTTGCATAGTTTGCACCCCAAATTGGACCAAGAAGCTCCTGAAGTGCTGTAGTTCTTCCTTTCTCTCCCTATGGGAGGAAGGGGGGGGGGACAGGAGAGGAGAGAAACCCACTTCAAAATATTTTTAAGTTAACAAATTTTACTATTTCCTCTGTTCCCCGAGCATAGGGATGAGCTCCAGATCTGATTAAGACTACTTACAGTGCAATTACCAAATTAGCATAAAGTTTCCGCAGTCCACTTTTACAATTAAACATGAACATCATGTGCTTCAAAACCTTGAAACTTAACAGTGATACCATGAACCTAATTCTTGAAATCTGGAATTAAGAGAAGTATTTTCTCCTTATGATTTGCCTGACACTGTGCAGCTTTGTCAGCTAGAAGATTATATTCTTCTGAGACCCCTTCTCTCTTTGTCATACCACAGATTAATTCTTTCAGACTCCTATTTTGGAGATCTGTATTGAACAATAGTGAGCTTTTTGAGAAAGGCACACATGTAAGAATCCCAGACAATCGATATACTTACGTCACAGGCACACCACTCCTGGAACATCAAAAGAATGTTCTTGAGCTGCATCTGTATAGCAATAGCTGCTTCCCAGTCAGGGTCCACTTCAATGTGCTGACCAATCTGCCTTTTTATCTCTTCCATTCCCTGAAATGGAGATGCCACAAAATACTCAAGCTAAACCAGTGATCACAGGCTTGAAACACCACAAAAGCCCATAAGCAAATGGTAAAATACAGGTTGTTCAGACACAGGTAACTAAAATTGATGAATACTACTTCCATAAAGTAAACATGACTTTTTCACCCACCCAAGACAGCGATTGAAGAACTTACAATCTTAATTGCATGTTTAAGGCCACACTATTGCTACAGACAAAAAGATGAGCAAACAAAAGTGCTGTAATATCTTTATAACAGCATATTAGAAAGAAATTATTTGAATGTGTTGTACCTGCATGCAAGTTAGAATCCTTAGGAAAGAAACAAATCCTTCTAAAAACCGCTGCCTCAGACGGTCTGTCCATAATGTAGGCTTGCTGACTAAAACATACCTGTCCCCAAAGAAAACATTATCATCTTTTGCTCAGACTTCTCTTCTGCTTATGTTTGTATTTAAAGGGTTCTTTGTATTAAAATAATAAACTGCATCATCGTATCACATCACCCTCCCCATCTCAAACTCCTCTTAAAATTTTCACCGAACACTAGAATTGCTTGGTGAGACAACATCATTTGAAATTAACAGATTTTTTTTAATTTCAATGTATTTGGGGTGGTTTGCTTTTACATTGTTCATACTAGAGTAATTTGGGACCTGTAAGAGTGGAAAATGCTATGCAGATGAGGATTATACAGCTTTCCCAGAATGACAATGAATAGAAGTCAGACTTCCCATACTGTCTTACAGTAGATATATTTATTAATGCATTTGTTATATGGAATGACATCAGTGCAAATCAAAAATTGTCTTTATAGAATATAATTTTGGTCTTTGAAAATTTTAAGTTTCCACTGAAAAATAAAATATTAAAATTCCATGTGTGTTTTTTGAGGGTTTTTGTTTTGTGTTTGTTTTTAAAGCAGTTTTATCACCAGATTCCTGAACTGAAACACCTCATCCTACTGCAAATTTTCTAAGAACTGCTCGAGCTTCTCAGCTTTACACCTACCTGAGGTCATATATTACTGCATATACCCGGTTCAGTTTGTCCTGACTGTAACCTTGGAAGTTGAACTTGTCATTTTTGTCTAGGTACTCTGGGAGCACTTCTAGAAGTGTCTCTGTAATGGTGGTGATTACATTTTGCTCTGCAATAAGATGTCGGGCCTGCAAGAAGAAAATTAAAATTTTTTCTTCCCATTTTTGTTGAAGAGAACTGTTGAAATAATTTTTCCTTTGAATCCAGTCTTTCTGATTAGAAGTTACTTTAAGTATTTGTAAAGAGTCCAAGCTACAAAAGCTCCCATAGTATTTATTAAGTACGAACACAATTTCTATGAACTTAGCATGTTTGTTCACTCTGACAGCCTCAATGTAACAGACACGCTATTTTTTCTAGAAAGATCATGTAGACAAATGTTTTTACATTAGCATTTCAGGCTAGAAACATATAACCTTTCAAACCTACAGGTATACTTCCTCCCTCGCCCCAGGATTTTACAGATTTCACCGACACATAAAGACATTCAACCTTTTTTTTTTTTTGCCCCCTTCCCCCAAGTTTTTAAAGTTACATAAGAAGGTAAATCTGAACAGTAAACGAAGACAGAAAATAAATGCAGACAACAATGGTGCCTGAAACTTTTACTTTTTTTGCACTCCCTCTATCTTCTGGAATGAATTTTCACATTAACTCAAGCTCCTGCTCTCATACTGACCTTCACAAATCTCCAAATCATTCCTTTTCAATTCAGCAACGCATAAAGACTCTCTGCCAAGTACAGCAGTCTGCAAAGACGGTACTGCTAGCAGTTCTCAAATTTATTTTACATTTCTAGCAGAGACAGGCTGTACATACCAGAGTAGGTACGGTGAACATCTGAACTGAGAGTGCTGTCACAGAGAGAACTCTGTCATGATCATCATTGATGTATTCATTTTGCAATACCTTGTAATACTAGTAAAAGAGAATATTGGGGAAATTAAATAAAGAAAACAAGTGTTAACTAAAAATGTCTACTTTTTTATTTGCAAGAACTATATCTCAATGTCCTTCTTCCTTTTTAATAGAAAAAGTTAAAACAACAAAAAGAGCACAATGTCATCAATGCACCAAAGCAATTAAATATATGCCCCGCTGCCCTGATGATGCCTGAGCAAGCAGGCCTCAAAGGATCCCTGACAGCCAGAGAGGGAAAGGATTTAACCCCCTGATGGATGCTGTACTGCCGCTGGCCCCCCACCTCATCGCTGCTGCTGTTGGGATGGTGGCAGAAGATGCCAGTGATGTCAAACAGCTAAGAGGAGGATAGCAATAGAACACAAGGAACCGATAAGGACTAGCAGTTGCAATTAAAACAATGTACTAATATAAGTACAAAACAAAACAACCAATAAAAAGACTATTTTAACTATGAATGGACTATCCTAATTAGCACGGTAAAAAACCCACCCTCAAGTAAGAAAGCCCCCTACCAAAAAAACCCTTCCCCACCAAACATGCACAGCAAAAAGGGAGGATGCTGTGACTAAGTGCAGACGAGACATGTAAGGACCAACGGGGAAAGAGGGCGATTTGGGGTAGCTGCAGAAGTACCAATAATTGTTGCTTGAAAGGTGTAAGAGTTTACCGCATGTTAGCCGAAGTGTGCTAGATCCGTGGAGTTACCACCTAGCATCCATCTCTGCACAGACATCAAATAAACTGACACCTTGGCTCTGCATGCATATTAGATGTTGCACACTGGGTAACGAAATCCATTTGTGAGACAACACTAATACTGAAGACAAGCACAAATTTAACTGTTCTGCCAGACTGGAACGAGAATATTTTTTTCTCCTACAACCAATCTTCCCCAAGAAAAGAAATTAAATATTTGAAAAAAGGATCAATAAAGACATTAACTTATTATAAACTAAGTCTTCCTCCTGCAGTGAACTGCATGGATATTCAACAGCTGTCTGTAAAAGATGTGTACAATGAGTAACATGAGTCTTTCTTTGCTTTGTTTCAGTTCAGAGAAAACCACGAAGTGTCAGTCACCTCTATTGAGATTAGAAAGTCTCACCTTAAAACAAAAAACACTTGGTGTTATGTTTTGTGTATTTCTTAATAATTGTATCTAATTTTTAAAAAGAGCGAGCAGTTTCGGTTGCCGTTCATCTGCCATTTCAAAGGTACACAGAACACTAACAATACTGCATTCAAATGAGCATTCATATCTACACGATGATAAGGAACAAACCAATGACATTGGAATTAATACACTTTATAAAGGCTGAGCTAGTCATTAAAGCTCTGGTTGTTGAAAATTCATTATTTACATTGAAACAATTTTCATGTTTCGGGGAAATTTTACAAAGCTAATAAAAATTCGTTGCATAAAAAAACTAAATAACCATTTACCTTCACAAATTCCACAGCAAAAAGTTTTTTGTATTCCATTTCCATGAAAAAACTACTGAAGATAAGTTCATGAAGAACCTTCCTTGCCCCTGTGAAGAGCCAATACAATACAGGTCACTTTATTGTAAAATGTAGTTTTTTGTGGAAAAGAGGAACAGGTTATTAAGTTATAATTAAAAACCATTAAAAGCCTTGAAATGGTTATGAATATATGAACAAAGCTGGGTGTTGGTGTTTGGTTTTTTTATTTCTATTTTTAACATCTATTGGTATGTATTTAAAACACAGGGTAAGCACCAAGTCACTCATAGTCAGGCTACATCTTGTGAAAAGATTCTTTGAAATAGCAGAAAAAATTTAGGAAGCAAATATATACCCAAAATATCAATTATCTCAGCCATAAAAATAAAGGCTGTATAAAATCCATTATACAAAAACTATAGAGAAATGTAACTCCACTTGCATAGCACTTTAACACATTTGCTACATATACAAAAATTAATTTGCCTCTTCAGTTCATGGCAACATGGATACACAAACCTTTATGAAGTTTTGCATCCCATAGCATCAACTTGCTTATGAAGCATGGCTTTTCAGATCCAGCTTCTTCTTTGAGACATATTTGACAAAAGATCTGGCGAAAGTCACCTATAGGGATAAAATCACTCATTTGTACAAGAATGCTTCAATAACTAAATAATGTGAGCCAACAAAATCAGAATTACAGAATTGTTATTTTAAAAAAAAAACAAAACAGGCACTTAAGTATACTTTTTTCTTTCACAATGTTTTTTCTCAGTGAACGTACTCCCACATACACTTCCCTTACTAATTTCTTCCTATTATTTTAGAGTATTATAAAACGTACAGCATTTAGACAGCTTTGCAAAGCATAGCCATAAGAAGAGTTCACTATGTCAGCTCAGAAATGCACAGGCTAGGCAAGTCTACGCTGGTCCCTGCCTTGGGCCTTGAAAGTCAGCCTTTTGCAGAATTTCAGAACTTTATTTTACATTTTCTTGCACCTATCAGCAAATACAGTAGTTGCTGCAGCAGTTTTGGGGATCATCACATCAGAGTCACTCCTGGGTGAGAAATGAGCTCTTACATTACTAATTTCAGAAAAAGTGGAGTGTCACGAATAAAGTTCCTGACAACCTGGAAATAAACAGTACTGAATGCTTCTTGATCTGTGTTCTACTACTTGAAGCAAAACCAGGAATAGAACAGGAACTACCAGGCCACCAAAAAGTTCCACCTGAGTACAGAACATCAGGCTCTTAAAGCATCTACGTATATAATACAGAAGAACAAGGATAGAAATGTTAGATTCAATCCTTGTGCTTGAAGACTCTCACAAAACATATTAAAGTATCGGTTACCCTATAACAATTCCCTAACTCAAAATGCTACACCCAACATGAGAGATTTTTTTAGTTTTAACTTATTTCAACAGCTAAAAAGGTAACGCTTAAAAACCTGTAGTTCTGGGGATTTACTGGGGCACTGACAACAACTTGTCTATACTCACACAGAGTCAACAACTGAGTAATTAGGTGTCAGATGGTGTTTTAAATAGAGTAATCTTGTAAAATTGAAAATAATAAGAAAAATTATAGAGAAAGAAAAATGTGGATAAAAATTGAACTTTCACCAAAAACCTTGAAATAAACCACACAGTCAAAAATTTGTACTGATTCAAAGAACTGTCAGAAGAACTCAGACCAGCAAGAAAATACCATCAGTGAAATAAATACAAAGTTGAAACAAACAGAACACTAGAATTTGTAAAATACTGTAAAGAATTACAAAAATGTACAGTTCTGATACATGTATTTCAAGGGAAAGCTTGGAAACTAAGTGTTCAGAAAAAAAGACAAGAAATTCACTTTTTATCCAAGCTTAGGAAAGAGGCTAAAGCAGACCAACAGATTTACCCTATCAAGCAGGAGGATAAACAGTGAGTAAAGCTTTATCTGTGCATATTTGTACGGTGAAAAGAAATTTTCTACTGGCTTTAGTCCGGCAAAACACAGTAACAGAACTAAAAATTAGATTGATTCCGAAGTCTCCTTTAAAACCATGAGCATCAAACACCAGCACAATGTTTGAAAGCTTAAAATATGCTTTCCACTACTGGACAAATATTTAAGTTAAGGCTTTTGTTTGTTTGTTTTAGTGACACTGCCTAATTAATCACAGCTATCAACCCTGAACCAGGAATTGATTCAAGCAGAGCATGTATGCTTTCACCGATGGAGATGTTCTACAGCTTTTCACCAACACAGGGGACAGCAGCCTTTAAGCAAAGAATTCACCGAAATAGGGCACATGATGCTGAAACTGAGGATAATTAAACTTCTGTAGAGGAACAGACAGAGCTCAAGCAGGGAAAGACATTTATTTTAGCAAGAAGAAACATAAGAGTACTGCTATTCACAACCATACTCATGGATATCAGCACCTACACTACTGTATTATTTATTCACTAATTAGGAGGAATGTGAAAGTATTTTAACAAGGGAATATCATATGTAACACTGCTGAAGACATTTCTCGAGTGAACTGGTCATTCAAACACTGACATGGCATTATTGTAACAAGAATCAGTTATGCTTACTCGAATAGCTCATGAGTTTGTTCAGCCAAGAACCAAGGCGCAAGGCAAACTTCTGGTGAGCCATAACATCAGCATGCAGAACCTCCACATGAAGTGGTCGTTGAGACACATTTTCAGAATGCCTCTAGGAGTCAGGTAAACATTAGTAGATGGAAAATAAAAATAACATGAATTTTCATATTTGTCTTTACCACCCATCACCTCTCCCAAACACGTTAATGGCAAACCTTAACAAAAAGAAAAATCAGTTTGATGTTTTATTTGTGGAGATACTTACTTACACCATATGAGGTGGGGTAAATTCAGTTTCAAGAAGTTTACAGGCAGGTTGTAAAAGCATGGAAATACTACATTAAAGACTGTATAGCAGACATTTAAGTCTTCAGTATTAATAATGCTGAAGATCATTTATTCGTTTTTTAAATGAGAAGAATATTTTAGGAAGTTACCTTGATGTCTTCTTTTGCTTCCTGACAAGAGGCATAATGTCCTGCCTTAACAGCTCTACGACCCTGTTTAAAGAAAATATTGAACATAAGACCAATATAAACAAAACCAAAATGTCACTAGCCTGATCCTTGCTACGTTTTTTATGTGTAAAAGAAAAACAGGGACCAACATCACTCATGGTGCTTTTAGACATCTAGAAGCAAATTAAAATTAACATAATTATCTTTATAAAAAAGCTATTTTAATCAAATTAACAACATAACAACAAAGTAAAGTCTGGGTATCTTAACATTTTTAGACAAAGAAAATTCACGTACACATTAAAATAGATGAGAGGGATTTCTGCTTTAAGCACAAAATACCTCAACTTTCTTCCTGGCACAAAGTACACTCATCCTGAAATGCTTTTCTACAATGTTTCCTACTATTTCTTACTTCTGTATATGAAATATACCTCAAATTCCACTCAAAGGAAATCAGAGGTATGGGCTTCCAAAACAAGTTCAAAACACCGCAGAATTTCACACAATAGGAGAGGCAGTAGCTGTATGTCATGGAAGTGTTATAATTAAAACAATATAACCTAGTCTTGTCCTGTAGCAAGTGCTTTGTAAAACAAAAAGACCGATCAACTCTGGATCTTCAATTTAGTTTTCAATGAAAAGAAGCCTTCATAATAGAAACCTTTAAAAGTTACTCCATAAGCATGCATGTGTATACATATTTTACAAAACCTGCAACTGCAGGACAAGCCTCGTAATTATGTAAGATGGACACTACTAATTAAATACAAATAAACTTTCATTACCTTGAAGAGAAACACAAAAAGAAAATACTGTTTTTACAGATTAAAAAAAGGATACTAATGTCAGTAATATTTTTTATATGTCCATATACATCAGACACACACACAGCTATAGACAAAGTTTCACTATATGCAAACACACAAGTTTTGTACTTTTGTGAGGTAAAAAGACACAGTTGCAATTAGGATAATTCAGACACCAATCATGTGGGGGTTTTTCCCCAGTGGAAAAATACATTTACGTTACTAGTGTAAGGTTTTTACATGGGACATTAGCTTGAAAAATGAAGTAGTAAACTTGTCAGGTTTACCCACATTCCCTCACGGATTCTTCTGGGTTTCATTTGCTTAATTTGAAGTCTTAAGATTTTCAAATGAAGTCTGAGCCAGAATGAGCACTAACTCTTGCAAAATGAGAGGTACACTTCTGATTAAATATAACTGAATGTGTGTATTGCCAACTTGTATATTTTTCAGACAAATACCATTAAAATAAAATATTAATCTCAACTGAGAAGAAGAAAAAGGTAAGGAAAATATACCAAACAGGAAAGAAGCAACTTAAGATAAATCAGCTCTTCCCCTTCTGAAGAAACTGAGTTTTGACTTGAAGAAAAAAATTGATAGTGTTTAAAAACTTTCTGGGAGCAACTGCTGATTAACAGTTACTCTACAACATATCTTCCTCTCTCATGTTCCGCATCCCAGAAACAGATTCTATGATGAAGAGACTATAGTAGCATTTCTTAATGATTAAAAAGTCACTTTCTTCCATTTCCAGAATGCACTAACCTCTTTATCTATGGCAGTAGTATGCAACTGGGCTTCACTGAGTTCACAGCCAAGTGCCCTTTGCAGGCTATAGATGACATGATCGTAAGAATGATGTTCATCATTGAAAAGGACACAGTAGTAGCTGTCTACCTTCTCTCTACTGGGAAAAAGCCAACATATCATCATACAAATAAAAACAAAATTGTAAATAATGTCCTATCCAATATAAGCAACAGCACACTTCATATCTTGAGAGAAATGTCAAATACAAAACAATTATAGAAGAAAATCAAGCATGGTCTTCATGTCGAAGATACACACAAAAATTCCTTCACCATCTATACCAGAATAAGCCACAGAAACCATGTACCAAGTACAAAAAAGACTTTAAGTTCTTTGATTATTTTATTATTATTTCCTCTCTCTGCTGTTTTATGATCCCATTTGTCTTTTTAACATGACGCACAGCGGGGTCTTCCCATTTTGATGGAGCATAGTCACACACTACTCTTTCCATGAAGTATAAAGAGCTTTTCTCTATATAACTGTAGGTCAAAAATGCTACAGTGCTGTTTACAGGGATTTTGGCACTGACAGGTTTGTATGAGTGTAAGAATACCACAGGAAGAATTACCATCACAGTTTCTAATGCCTTGAAGAGAAAGCTGGAAATACTCCCTACCTAATTGTGAGCTCTGGAGGCAGTTCCTTCTCTTCTTCCCATATAAGCATATCTACAATGTATTTTATCACAGAGGGAAACACCCTTCTAGAGCGCTCCATAATTTCTTCGTTCAACTGACACTCAGAATTCTGTAAAATATGAGATAATAAGGGGAAAAAAATTAAAAAATGAAAACAGGGCTGGCAGAATACCTCATTGCTGTATTTGTTGCACAAAATAAGCTTTTTCATGATTTTCAAGTAAATTAATCTCACCTAATCTTTTCTCTTCAATACTATTTCATCCCAAGGGCTCTCAGTAGTGTTTCAACAGTTTCATCTACCTTTTTTATGCATCCAGTTTTTATCTAGGAATAGACTACAAAAGACCTCACCAAATGAGTTAGAAAACTTCAATTTTAAAAAAAAAACCTGAAGTTTAAAAAAGCTGGTTAACAGCTTTCTACACACCTGAAGATATTTAAGTTTTGTAGTCCAGACCAAAACTATTCCCCTGCATTGCTTGCTCTTCTGTACGGATATTCTGTCAAACTTTCATGACACTCCTTGAACAGAATCTTCCAAGGAATCCTACCTCTGTTCTTTTCAGAGATACCATCCCAGATTTAGCAATCATTCAAAATATCCCTGTGAACTGACATATTTTCCATCCACCCAGATAACGCTCATTAGGTGAATTGTCTACATCATATAACATTATTAATCTTTTCCATAAGCACTTAAGCAGGAGAGAAATTAAGGTTATATGCAAAGAAAATCATTATCAAATCTGCACTTAAGAATGAAGCAATCAATATTCAGGCACAAGACACAGACACATTGCAATGACACTGTGTGAAAAGAGGGCTTTAATTCAAAGACCCTGATGACCTTTTCCACATACCACCTTCCTTTCAGCATATGCACATATATAAATGGCATATAATCTTGTTATTAACACTAATGCAACAAAATCCAGTAATTTCATGTACAACACAGAAACAGAGGCTGATATTTTCTAGAGTATGTACACATATAATTTTATGAACACCCAAACTGCCTATAAAATCTGAATATGTATTTGTTCGCCAGAGTGAGAAAAGACAAGAAATAAAGAATTATTTCCAAGAATAAAGCTTTTCACATGTTACTTCTAAGCCCAAAGTATTAAGGGCTCTTGTCTCTGCAATACACAATCTGAGAGACATCATGTCTTTGAAAAATTCTTAAATCAGCTGTACAGTCACATTTATCCATTAATGAAGCAGATTTTTTTAATATGAAGTTAACATCACCAATTGCTTCCAAAGCTCTGAACAACAGTTTTCTGACCTGATAAGCATTAGAAGAATAATTTGAAGTCAAACATACAATCTAAAATGTCTGCCAATGAAATCATGATCTATAAATATCACTGTGTGTACATACTTAATTTTGGAGAGGTTTGTGGTATATCTTTGTAATTAAGAATGTAAATGTCTATGGCAATTATTTTTTTTCCCAGACTGACAAAACTATCACCATCTTAAAGTGCTAAGAATAATCTAATCGAACTGAGTTATAAATATACTAAATATTTCTCCCCAATATTTCCTAAGAGTTTGGCTTTCTAAGCTTTAACATGTTAAGCAAAAATGATAGAGCTGAGGAAAACGCAAAGCTGTGCATAGAGATACTCCAAACCAGAACCTAGTAAGACGTGCTGCTCTGTCTGTAGAAGAAATCAAAGGAAACCACATCAAAGGATTTATAAACTATTAAAAGTGGGCATTGCACTCATACAAATAGTGAAAAATTAAATGATGCAATACAACCTCCAATGCTATCCACATTAATAGGTCACAGTAAAATAAAATTAAAATACATCTCATGTAAACTGAAATGTAAAAATAAAATTTCCTCAAAACTATGCTAAAAACGTGTTATTATTAAAGCTTCAGGTAAAGCCTAAAAAAAAAAAATGTGGAAGAATGAACAAAATGTGTTCAGATACCAAAGTTTAATAATTACTACAAAATTTATTTATTTTTTTAAACTAATGTACCTGGAAAGTATTTTTACCTTATCTCAGACACTAATTCTTAAGATTACCTATTTTTAAAGATACATTCAGGCAAAAAGTTTTCTATATATCTGACATAGTGAAGACATTATTTGGAATCAATAGGGAACAGATAAATCCTAAAAACCTGGAGTCCGAATTTTGTAAATATTTCCTCATTGTAAAACTTGTTAAAAAAAAGAAAAACACCTCTACAGTTTAATTAGGATTTTTGTAAGGATACTGTATTTTACTAACGATCACCTCATCTCAGAAGTGCTAAAAACTTTGGTGCTTATCTTTCATCTTGTAGATTGAAACCTGTCCCCTACTATGGGCTCGTTTTTAAAAGCAGGTCGTTCTGTAGATCAAACTCTCACTTCTAAAAATAGCAGCCAATTCCTAAGCACATTTTTACCATGTTCTGCATAGCACACAAACATATCCCTCTTCTTATTTGTTCCACCTGACCAGAGTAAGTTTACAAACACCCTAGTACGATATGTCCTCTGCACTTCAAGTAATTACAGGAATACCGGGGTCAGGATCATCCAGAAAATAGTGCTTTTTCTTTGACAAGCATGTGATAAAATTCTATACTATCAGAAAACATTCTGGGAAACAAATATGAAAGATGTCTGTTCCAAATGCACTTTGCAACTCATTTCTTATAAGCAGCACTATACACTGAGAAAATTCCTACATTATGAACGTCCTTGATTCTCAAAACAGAGAGCAAACTATGAGGTAATCCAAACATCCACAAGCCTATTCCTCATAAAAAAAATCTGATGGACAAGTCTTTTATTAGTTACATATAGTATATATTAATACACTGACGCATATTATTATTGTAGTGGTTATACTTCTGCCCTTTGACTAGAGAGACTACATATACTGACTGCATAATAAATACATATATTCACAACAAAGATCTATTATAATAAGTAACTTTCTACTTCTTCAAATAATTGTCTAATTACACATTTTCTATCATTCACAACTCTCAGGAAGCACCCATTGCAGGATTATGTTCCAGTTTATTTGACAGCAGCCGTAACATAGCTTCGGACTTGCACAACTCCATGACAGAAGTGATGATCAAACAAATACACTGCAAACCAACCAAAGACCCTATCAGAGACTGGAAGAGCAATATTACTCAAAGAAGCATGGGAGGTTCCCTGTTTCCCTATCATCACAGGCAAGATTACAGTTCTCAATAAAGTTTATAGCCAAGAGATACTGTGTCAGCTGCTGCCATTATTCATGTGACCTATCCTTTAACCTTATCCCCATCAGATACAAATGGCCTGAAAAATATTCTGAGTAGTTTATCTTCACCCAAACAGAAATACGATGCCGTGGACTCTGAGTGCATACAGTTTCCTCTCAAGGTTTGTTTGAACGTGATTTTGAAAAAAAGCCCACAACATTTGGACAGTATGATTTTAACAAGAGTGAAACAGCTTATAAAAAATTATACCAAAATTTTACCAAAAAAGGGTTTGGTGTTTTTCCTAACGTTTGGGCTTAGATTATTTTATGGTTATGAAAAAGTTGTTCTAAAGGAAAGAGAGGTAAAAAGCAGCATATGCTGTCACAGACGCAAATACCAGATCTGTGAGATCAAAATCTATACCTTGCAGAGAAACAGGTTCCCCAGAAGGAAGTAAACATTTCATAAACCATTTTAGGGACTCTGGTCAGAGTTGTTGGAACCAAAAAATACTACTATTCTCAAAAGCAAAGTGCTGAAACAACTGCTAGAAGATCTTATACAGAGACCTAAATTTTACAGCTGGGAGATAATCTACTTTGTTTTGAATCTCTTTGTTATGGTTTTTAATGTGCCTTATAGGTCCACTCCTTTTCCATTTGATTTTTTGCCAGATCATAAAGAACAGTACTTTTACTACAAAACCAGGAAGAATCAGGAGTCTGTCTGCAATGACAAATGCTAAGGGTATTTTGTCCTGATTACCTCAGAATGTAGGACTCGTAAGAAACAATTTTACCCGAAGCAACTGATTTACCTACATTCTCTTTGAGAGCTACTTATTAGATGGCATATTTCTCATTAATAAGCTGCTTTATGAGGTACAATAAGCACGAGACATCCTAGCATAAGAGGTTAGTTTTAAAGCATAGGGACTTAGTCAGTGACAGGTCACACACCAGAAGTAACTGCCAAAAGAAATTGTTCAGTAATGCAGTAATGAGAAAAAGAGAAAATACTAAAATCAAGTACTATATCTAAACATTTACTAACCACTGGGAAACCAATTATTTGTAAATAAGAACCAAGTAATACACATAGAAAACAGCAAGGGACTGCAATTTTAATTCCAAACCAAAGACAGAAACACACAAGGCAGGTAGATGGAACTGTTCTATTGGGTTTGCCTTTTGTTTGGAGACAAAGGACGTCCAATTTGTTTGACCCTAACAAACACCTTGACCAAGGAAATCCTAATTCAACTTGATTGGACCTGCTACATGAATTACACAATATACATACTTTCATATACAGGAATAAGCACTTTTTTAAAAAAAGACAATATTTACATTATTTATTCTTTCACTTTAAGCAATATTCTTACTTCTTTTGCAGAACCCGACGCTCCAGGATCATGTTTAGTACACACTGGTCCAGCCTTCCATGCCTCTGCATCCCCACAGTCACAAAATCCACCGCCAGTGGAGCTGTGCATCTGTAAAAAATGTGTAATTCGGTCACGGAATATGTGCATAAAAAGTAAGAGAAAAACAGAAATGTGCATTGTGTGAGTCATACACAAGTATAAATCCCTACACACAAAATACAAGAGTCACTGCATAACCAACCAACTTGCCACAACATTTTTTTCGTATTTTTTTTTTAGATAAAAGGAGACTTATCAGAGGAGTGGGAGGAAAATGTAAACTTTCTGAGCAGAAAGTCAGAGAGGAAATACAGTTGCCACTTCAAAAAAGTATGCAAGCCTTAAGCAAATTTAACTAGAAAGTAGGTGAAAAAGCGTAACACTGATGAATAAGTGCTTCATAAATGGCAAAATAACAACTTCTGGTTTTATTATCAAAATTATAGCAAAGGTGCTTAATGCCTTCTTTACAAATCACTTGGTAAAGTTTGAAAATAATCTAAACAATATGTGTATATTAAACAGACATTTAGTAGCACCTAAACTTCTAACCAAAGAAAATAAGATATAATCAACATTCAAACACACTCTTGCAACTTTAACTTCGCATTACACTTTCAGAAAAGTACAAATTCTAACCCTTCATTTTGGCAAAAAGTTCAGACAAAACTTGGGCAAAAATAATTATCCTTAACTTACTCTAAATCCTCAATCCTAAAATAATTACAAAAACACTAAGTGACCCAATAAAAAGACATTCGAAAATTTGTTATTTACTTGAAATGTTTTAAAATAACCTGATCTAATTAGACATGCTTTGAGCAGGCGGTTAGACTAGGTGACCTCCTTAGGTCACTTCCAACCTACATTATTCTATGAATCTATGAAGAGCATAATCTGTATTCTTTAGCTTGCATCTTTAAAATGGAAATGCAGCAGATCAGCTCCCACCTGAGTACCTGTTTCCCTGGCTGATGTTTTCCCTGACAAAGCTACTGAAAAACAGGGAAGGCACAACAGCTCCTCACCCCAGCTCTAATTCCAATTTGCTCTGTAATCAGTATTGTCTATTTTCCCGGGCTTTCATCTTCCCTCTCTGTAAATTGTGTGTGTGCATGTGTGTGTGTATATGGAAGTCATATTTTCATTATCCAAGTACTTTTGTATGCCTTTGAATCAATATTTACAGTACCTTTTCAGATCACTACACAAAGACTTATACAGAGGGGCAGAATAATGTATTTCAGTCCCAGATAATATTGAGATTGCTAGGACCTTCTTCCAAACTGTCTCTCGTTGAAACATACCCACTTAGAGGATTTATGACCAACTGATAATACAAATAAGACAAATCTCTTCATTGGATGTCATGTCAATGAATAGAAGGAATAGCCGCAAAAAAAAAAAAAAAATCTAGCCCACTTTCTGGTCACAAAAGGTAATTTAATTGAATAAATAATGTTTCTGTACATTTTCTTGCTTCTTGCAGCAGAGTTAGACCACTTTAAAAATGACACTTCATACATTGTTTTCCATTTCTGCTTCCAAGGCTATTGAAATTACCGAGTTCTCAGTGAAGTGGGCAAGCAAAAAAGGGGGCCTGGGAAGGAAACAATAGATGACATTTTAGGCAGTGAGTTAGCTTAGAATTATTTAAAAGATCCTCCTTTAATTGAAGCATGGGAATCTCTCAAAGAGAACATAGATTTGGCTTGAAGAGAATCAAATGGGTATCAGAAAGAGATGATCCAGTTGTACAACAATCTCCTCAATAAAAAAATTTAAGCTTAACATTTATCATAGCCCACATTAAGCACACAGTAGTTCGTGCAAATCTAAATGGAGGAACAGAGTGGAAATGTAGAGACTGCATCAGTGATGTGAGTGTGGAAGTAATGGCCCTTGTATATACACGCTCATTCTAGATTTCCAAACAGCACTGACTAGGGCTTAGGACAGGACTGTCATTTTCAGTCACAGCTTTTTGCTCTGACCTACTTTTCTGTGATATTGTCAAACATTGTATGCATTCATAAACACTCCCTTGCCCTTTGGTTCTTGAATTAGAAAGTTACTGTTCTTAGAAGAGGCTTTATGTAGTTAGAAACACAAGAAGATAATTAACAAATTAGTAAATCCCAGACTTTATTTTTCTGAAATAAAAATTACTAATGGTTTATACGCAGTTAATTATAGCCTCAAAAAAATCTTCTCTAAAGCTACAAGTACAATTTCTTAATTTCTTTTTCTACCTTGTACCGGTGATTCTTGTGAATGCTATTCTGGAAGCAGTCCATACAGAGCACACAAGTTGGATCAACTGCACAGTCTCTGCAACAAAAATGGTAACTGGAAAACTTTCTAAAACAAACACATGGAATTTTCATGCACAAAAGAAAATGCTGCTCTGAAAAAAACAACAATGATATAAACAACAGATTCAAATCATAGAAACGCTGGCTAGTCCGTGTCACAGGAAGAAGATGAAAGCCAATCTTGTTAGGTTTGAACCACATACTCAAACCTGTTATATCTGATTCTATCAGAAATATGCTTGATTTCCACTTTCAAAACTTGTTGCTAATATATTTCTGGTTTTGCTACGAACAAGCAGCTATTAAAAACCATGACTCTGAAGTAACCTTTATTACTGTTTCTAAGAACTGTAGCCAGCTTGCTAATGAAGGTTTCACTACACTTCTGCTAGGTTATGTTTCTAACTTTTAAAACAGTTAGAAGTTAAAATCTAAAAGGAATTCCTTTATGAAATGAGCCAAAGAATACACACATCGAAATTTAACAGTTTCAGTCATGCACACAAATACCTTAAAATCCAGAATTACACTCTTGGGCAATCTAATTCCATTTTTTTCCTATGCTCCACAGACATGGTTTTTTGTATTGCTTTTTTTCTCCTAAAACATGGTCACTCTTTTTTCTTGAAATGTTGTTTCATTCTAATGCAAAATGTGGATGACAGGTGTTTAATGACACACATCAAGTTTTCTGTTTTATGCCATTGTTCAATATTTAATTCAAGCCTCCTTTACAATACAACTAAAATAATATGGTAATTCTGCTTACAGTATGAATTTCCTTTCAAACCTTTAGATGATAACCATCATTACAATAATTTAATACTTCACTAACATCTATTTATTACCATAAATCTACTGCAAGGCGAGTTAAAAGGAAGAAAAATTAAGCTAGCAGTGCCTGCTAGATTTAAATGCCCAATTCAAGACATTTAGATTTTAATATTTCAGAGTATCTATTATTTTTAGCATTTTAGAAGACTAAGCAAACATATTTAGCTACTGTTGCAGTAGTAAGTACTGTATTCTGTAAAAATACTACCACATTTTTGCAAGACAGGAACTCAAAAAAATAAGAGAGACCACTTCTGAGAAATACAGCTTTGTCTTTTTGCCTGCTATCACACTAGAACTCTGCAGATGTAGGAACAGAATTATTCCTGTTACAGCAGCGCTACACTGCCCTGACCATCCTTTTCTTTCATATAACCCAATGTTGCATTCAATATGCACTTTCTAGTAAACACATAAGGACTTCTTCAAAGACCATTTTCTTTTCATACACAACACTAACTTATTCCTAGAAAAAGTTGAAGAGTATGTGATTGATTAAAACCTTACAGTGTAATTCATAAAGTTTACAAATAGCTTTCATTTAGACATTTCCTAAATTCTAAGGGCTGGATTTTTTAGCTATAATAATATTCTTCATCCTTAATAATATCCTCTCTGATGAAATTTTCTAGGCTTTTAAAAATCAACTGAAAACTACAATAAACTACGACAATAGCATCATATTAATACTGATGAATTGACAGCACAGTTGCAATCTTTACATCCGCCACAAAAACCTCTGGCTTTTTATATTTATATATTATTATTCATACTATTCATATCATTTAATATATTTGTAACAGTATGACTTAATACAACAAATTATATCAAATCAATGGCCTGCCATCTTTAACACACTCCAGGAGGAGAAAGAAGGTGAAAAAATGACCACTGGCCACTCAGCTATTGTTCAAGCAAGGGACTGATGATGCTCAAAAATGCTTGATACTGTTTCAGACCTTGAAAGGGTGAGTACTGTACAGTGCACAGATTTTTATGCCTGATCTCCCTCAGTTCGGGTACATACCCCATACTCATATCCTGTCATCCAATCTTTTTAACCAATGGCTTTCAGTACCCTTAATATCCTTTCCATTTCCTTCCCCATTTCTCTGCCAGAGCCTACTTTTCATATGCAATTTCCCTCACTCTGAAGTGGTTCGAACTGTGAAGCAAACGCCACTGTCAGTTAAGCAAAGATCTACCATGACACAAGCAGTGACTAGTCAGCAGCACGACTAATTTTATTAAACCACTTTGCTGCATTATCTCACATCTATCATTGATGATAACACACCTTCATTCTTACCTGCAAGAGTATGTTGTCTCCCCGCCTTTGAACACCTTCCCACAGAGCTGGGAAGTTCCACTCTGTTGTAGTTTCTCCAGGAAAATATCTGGGTCTTCCCCAAACAAATAGCATTCCAGGGGGCATAATATCACTGCCTGGACCATTTCTTCTTGTTTCTCCAGCAAGGGATCCATTTCAGCTGAGTAAATATTTGGCACATGTTTTGCCAAGCACTGTAAAAATGTAGCTTGGAAGTTGAATCTTTCATCACACCACTGCAAGAAAAGTACACCAATGGATAAACATAAACGAATAAATAAATTTAAAGAAAATAGGATGAAGCACTTCTACTGTGAATCCAAAATTCTTTTCCACATCAGAAGTCAGTTCTATGAGCAATAAAACCCAAGAAAGCATGGTTTCCCAAGCCTTTGTCTGCTATTTTCCTTTCAGTACCCACCACAGTAACCTCTGTTGAAGTCTTCTACTAAAACACTCTGAGGCAAGAGTTGGCAAATGCTATGCTACTGTAGAGCAACACACACACTCATTACTTTTCAACTACACATTTGCCAACAGGCCAGCCAACACACAAATCTTGATGTCTGTCTCACTGCAAACAAGTGGAAAGAGCAGCAGAGGGTTTCCCTGTCTTAGCTGGGAAATAAGTTTGGGATTCGTTCTTTAGCCTGCTGATACTCACAAAATGTGCAGCAACTTAATGGTCTTTGACATTGTTACTCTTTAGTAAAATCTTGTGGAAACTGGTCATTAGGGTTCAATAGCTGCTGAGGGAGAAAGAAGCCTAACTGATTATATCAGCTTAATGTTCTTGGGAAACCAAACTAAAATGCAAATTCATATTTATAAGACAATTAATAAAAGTACTTACACTTTGGCTTGAGGTTCTGAATTTAAGTCCCTAAATTCACTTGCAACTACTCTAGTTCTCTGAACAGTTCTCCCAATTGCTGTATATCTGTCCTTCAAGTCTGAATATTCTTTCTTTCACATTATTCCCATTATTAGAAATACCGGGGTTTTTTCCCCCATTGCAAATCAGATAACAAGTTTACACATCAAGGCTCCTAAAGACAACCTCCTTTCATACACAACCTTGATTTATGCCCAAAAACGTACTTTCACAAGAAAAATATATATATGTAACTTGATAAACAGCTCTAAAGGGAATTTCCTCTAGGCCAACAAGCAGAGAACGAGCTAAGCAACCACCAAAGAGTTCGGACTGAGAAGGCTCAAATTAGTAGACTATTCAACTTTTCTGAAAGGATGAAAATGCACAGTCTCTTATTTGGAAGGCAAAAAAAAAATCCTGATTTCTAACTTAAAATGAAACCTACATCAACTGAATCAATAGGTTGCCCTCCAAAACTGATGGGGATAAGGGATTAAAGAATAGATCTGTAAGGATACAGCTCTAGTTTACTACCTAGATTAGAACAGTTCTCTGAAAAAAAGAAATTAATCTAGAACACATGCAGTCCAGAGCGCTTCAATCCCAGTACTTTGAAAGCCAGATGCGCAAACATTATGTAGAAATCGCATGTTTGTTTTCTGCAAAATTGTATGTCTACCTAACATAGACAAGTACAAAAAACTGCCTACATACAAAATCGAAACAGCAGAAATAGAAGTGAGACACCAGGCTGAAACAGTCTAGATTAACAATAATATCCGTGACCCAAAACTAATCTGTTAAAGGAGATCTGTTCCATGTTCTAGTCACTTGCTTTATGGCTTTACGAAGACACACTACACGTCTCATGTTTAGTTTTAGCCTGAGGTTTCTACTGGTATTTTGGCCACCAGTCTTTCTTAGTATTACCCTTAGGTATTCCATTACTTCATTTATCACAGTGATCCATGAACTCAAAGTTATGGAAGAAAATGCATGGCAGACACTGATGAAAAAGAGAAGCCATAGATAATGTGGACAGGCAGGAGAGTAGATTTGTCCTCAAATCACTCTAGAATATCCTCATTTTATAAGTGCAGGTTGATCAACCTAATCAGAGCTCTTGAATCACAGAGCTTTCAATCCATCCTCAAATACCTGAAAACGAAGATTCATCCATGAAGCGAAGGGAATGACTTATGTAGAATCCAATCCTAACAAAAATTCTACATCAAGAACAGATTTTACTTGAGTAGTAAGCACCAGTGTGATCACCATATAAATTATAAAAACTTTGGCATTCACATGTATGTTATATATATGCATTCTGTATAGATACAAACACATGCACTCAAATATATAGGTATGTATTTATTTTCACAGTGCTAAGGAACAAAATGAAAAGGAAACAAATTAGTTGATTGCCTTTTTATTTTAATTAATTGGTTCACATTTTGCAACTACTTAGCATCAATTTTTTTAATAAAAATCATGCTTACCTAGGGCATAAAGGCACCAAACTGCAAAAAACAACTGAAATTAAATCCAAGCTTATCAAATACTTGCATAACAACACTTAAAAAGAAAAATATAACACTTATCTGGGCATTCTCAGAAAGACATCAAACTGTAGAAGGTAACCAAAAACTGAATTCCTTGATCACTTGTCTATTTTTTACACATCTGATTTAAGATGAGCAGAAGTAAATTATTCCTGTCGTAACTAAACTCCACGGTTCAACGTTCCTCCTTAAACATGTTTCCTCCTGTAACTTGTTTATGGGTTTTGTTTTAACTTACCTACACTGCACTACAGTTTTAGCAAGTTCCCCTCCCAGTTTGGTTACTGTCTTTGTTCAAATGGGGGGGCTGGGGTGGGGGTGGTGTGTGCTTGACCCCTTGGCACGCTTTTCTTGCAAAGCACAAGAAAATCCCGCTCTGTAGCTCTTCTATCTTAATAAGCTGTGTTCCCAAGAGATGAAGTAAGTTTAGCTTCTGCGTTATTAGAACAGAGCACATCATAGTTTCAAGAAACACAGCGCTAAGCTTTCCTGAATATCTGCCAGAAGTGCAGAATGGGTTCTCACACAGACTAACTCACAAGCATTTCAAGCATTCCTGTGCAAAGCTTTTAATTCTATTTAAATGTTGTCCAGAGAAGGGAGGACAGGAAGTTAGGAAGAAGAAGGAAGAAGGGAAGAGAAAGAACTCCCTTGAGCAGGCTGGCTGCCTTCTGGCAAACACACTAAATTTTATCTGCAACCTACACATCAACCAGGAAATCTTCATTATATTCACAAGAGAAACAACAGCATTCGTTTTCTCATTTCTAAAAGCAGCACCAGGCTAAACTTCAGACCTATCCCATACCCTCTCTGTGTTCTAAGAAAAGTAATTTATTCCTTGCATCAAAATCTGTTTAGAATACTATGTTAAATTGTATAAAATTACACACAAAGCTATCAAAAATACAGAAGCTGCCACATAAAACACACCCCTAAGTTAAGATTGCCCGTCCAATGCTAGCTTGGTCCCCTTGTACACACATATTGAAATCCAGGTTTCAATACGTTGATTAACACTTTGAGTAGTCCCACCTTTCCTCTGCTCACTCACTCCTTTACCTGAGCACATCATACCTCTCAAGTGCTCAGTTGCTACAGGTATGAAACCCACATGAATGAATAAACTGTTAGTTTTTCTTTATTGACGGTATATTGACTAGTGAAGAGGAAATAAAATGCTGTATCACCATCAACTAAGTTCTAACCATCCTACACACAGGATGAGCCGGGAGTCTAGAAAAGCCTAAGAGCTGTGCAAGACAGCTGCAGGCAAAGATGGGGCTTGCACTGCAGCTTTCTGCCCAGCACTGGCACAGGCTGCCCTGAGAGGCTGTGGAGCCACCATCCTTGGACATAATCAACAGCCAACGGGACACAGTCCTGGGTAACCTGTTCTAGGTGATTCTGCCTGGGCAGGGAGTTTGGACAGGATGACCTCCAGAGGTCCCTTATAGCCTCAGCCATTCTGTGATTCAAACGTCTTCACCAGAAGAAATAGTCTTTATTTCTCATTTCCTATTAATCCTCCAATTTCTGCTACAAGTAAGCTCTACAGAAAAGTAATTTTTCAAATTTGATTCCACTCAAAAATGAATTTGAAACAGTGTACTGAAAGAGGCAGAGGTCACGAGACAGCACAATTAAGATAAAAACATAATCAGGTAACTAAAATACTCCTATCAGTTGGCTCTCCACAGCCCCCAGCAGTCATACCCTACTGACTGGGACCTGCAGACTGCAACTAACGGAGGAAAGCCCAGAGGAAGCAGGCCTGAACACACTCCACTCCCATTGACATTATTCTACTGGAAAATATTTTGGGCTGCAAACTCAAAACGCCTGGATTTAGAAAAAAATCACTTCTGCATACATTTGCAGTAAATTAAAACTTCACCTCAAATTTTAATTCTGAAACTTCTCCGCTTTTAAGTATCTGGATTAGCAACCTTAATAAAGTTCTTTTGATAGGTTTTTTGGTCATTTTCTCATTTTTATTAGAACTTCCCCAAAGAAACAGCCACGCCATCATATGGACCATACAGACACAAGCATGGCCCAGAAATAAAACCGCCACAAACACAGACCAGAGAGAGCTCCTGGAGCAATCCCAGCAGCAGCTCAGCACCACTGTTTCACAGGGATCCACACAGCTCACACCACTGTTTCACACCCACCCACACAGTGTCAGTGGGCAGTCCCAGGCACGGAAAACAGCAGGCAAAGGGGACACTCGGGAACCAACACTAACGAACAGCGTGTCAAAGAAACACATCGACTCCTATCTCTTCTTTTATACTTTACATCTCTAACCTTGTCCAGCCCCATCTCTCTTCTTCCTTTAACCAGGCACTCCTGTCACGTTCTCCCTTCTTCAAACAACCATAACCCTCAAACTGTGCCAAAAATGGAGACGAAGGGCACCAGGAGGAGTTGCAAAGCCACCTTTCTCAAGTGTAAGTGGTTTTGTCAAAAGAGCAGAGACAGCATCCATTTTGTCCAAGACTTTTGATTTGTTCTGTATAACAAAAGCAGTAATCTGTAATCTTTCATGGCTCTTCAGAAGAATACGACTACAGAAGCAGCACCTCACAATATTACTTGAAAAAGAACTGTTAGGAGAAAAATCTCTCATCTTGCACAGGAACATGACGTCCTCTGTGGGATCAGACTACTAATACTTCTCCCCATGTGTAAGCACACAGACATCTTCCCAAAAGTTGATTCCAGCCAAACACAGAGTTTTCTCCTACATCTAAAAGGACAGTTTGTTGTTTTTTTCCAAACCCTTTAAAAAAGCATTACTTCAGAAAAGGTCAGAGGATGGAGAATTTTATTTGCCTACAAATACTGCTATTAGAAGAGCAAAATATGTCATTGATATATCCAACATATCCGTATCCAATTTTGTCACTCAAACGCATTAATTTGTGAATACTGCAAATAATAGAATAAGAACACTTAAAATTTCTTTAGAAAGTAAATTTAGAAAGATTCTTGAACTAGTATTTTCAGATAAGGTTCTGCTTTTAAATTTTTTGTTCGATTTTTCCTTCTGTTTATTTTGGTTTAAAATTATCAATTTTCTAATGCACTGAAAATAAGATCCAGCTGCAATACAGAACACCTAGGCATTATTTTTACTAAAAACAACAAGGAATCAAGGAAACCTAGTTCAACCTCAAAGATATGTAGTCCCCAAAGAACAGGCATCAAAAATAAGCACTAGAATTTAATTAGCATATTTGTTCTTCCCTGCCTTAAATCAAACTGAATTTTTTTAGGAGCATAAATTCTGCTATCTCAGGAGAGACACAGGTCAGGGTGTTAAAATAGAAGCTTAACTCTAGCTTTTTGTCACACAGGCACTATGTGACTGTTCATGATGTGTTTCACATTCTCCAACAAAGTATAGCTAATGTTTTAGTAGAGAATCTAAGCTTAAAAAATGATCATTTAGAAGTCAATTACAAAATATCTGTTTTCTGACACATCAGTCACACGGCTCCTTTATACAGCATAGCTGGTAACCAGCCATGTACCAAACCTTGGTCAGCTCTGGATATCAGTAATTACACTGAAAGCAGCAAATTTGGTTTCAAAAGTTATTTTCTATTGGCACAACATGGGTAACATTGAAGACTATCTAACATTGTCCTAACAAAACACCAACTCTGACGTGAAGACATAAAAGAACTGTTTGATCTCTGCGTTTATTTAAACTTGGGCCCCTAAGCCAAAGCAGGGTGCCAGTTAGTGTTAGAAGATGCTTTAATAATGCAGGTGTTTGCCCACTGGGAAGGAGACTCCTAACTGCGCAGACTACTAAGGCTTCGTCTACAGTAGAACCTACCTTGATTCCAGTAGTCTCCAACAGCTCCCAGTATAGCTGAACTGGAGCAAAACCAGAGAAGCAAAAGTAACCACTAGCACCATTAGCTACTGTTTTGGCTGCTGGACAGCTAAAACTAATGTCATCTTCAGGGTAAACAATGCACAGACCCAGGCTGTTCAATCTCTGAAACTGCAGGCCAGGAGTCACTTTTAAATCACGCTGATCTCCAAAATCACAAGAGCACAGCTTTGGTTCACAGGGCTAAGCACCTGAATGAAAACAGGTGCCCAAGGAGACGTTTCAAGTGAAATCATGGCCTGTAGTTCTCTCTGCCGTGCTGCAGGTATCATCCTGCCTAACAACTGGACACTCTAGCCTAAACATGCTACCAAATTATCAGGGTACTACTAAGTAGGCTCAGCAGGCAAAACAAAGTAACCAGAAATCCTAGAATTCCCAAGTCTTTGAGGCATGCAATTTAAACACCTTTCATGTTCCAAATTTTTTGGTCAAACCTGTGTCAGGTAGAGAGTAATGTACAATTAACACATCGGCATTACAGGAAACAGGAATTCAGTATCGGGCATTGAAGTATAACAATACACAAAATACATATTTTGAAATAAAAGTCAATCTCCCCAGAAAAACAGCAAAATCATCACTTTTGCGGAGTTCTCTGTAGTATTCTGTGAGACTAAAATAAAACTTTTTCTTTAAGTTCTGACTATTTATTTGACAGATCCTTTTTATTTTCTTTCTAGAGAAACAAAGGAAAGGCTTTGATTCTTTCCTTAACATCCATGCTGTGGTCTCCTACCCTTGCGGGAACAGAATCTCTATCAAATTTCTTAGCACCAGACTGGACTTCAAAAATTGCAGCTACAGTAGATATTTATGAAGTAATAATTCATTAATTTGGTATAGTTATGTTTAAAAAAAAAACCCTTATACTAGGCTTTTGTGTTAAAGCCTATGTATTCAAGTTTGTCTTGCACCCACAGAATTTCCCAATTATCATGAATGACAAAATGGAAGCACTTCAATAGAGTGCTAAATATATAAGCGTGCAAGCAGGACCCTGGTGATGCTCCAGTTACCCGTTGCAACTTCATGGATTCCACTTCTTGCACACTGATACAAGTGTACAGTATACACTGTTCTGCTAATACACTGCACTGTTCTTAAAACAGTGGCTTTGACTATATGCAATTTAGGGCTTATTTACACAAAAGGATATGCTGGTTCACCTAAAGATAAAATTTTAAACTGATTTAGCTCAATATAAACATGTAAAATTACATGGACTCATCACCTGGTCTAAGCAGGTTAATTCAGTTTAGCAGAGGTTAGATTTAAAACTGGAAGAAGTCACTGCAACTCCAAAATAAGACGTCTGACTGAGATGTCATTAATCTTAAGAAACAACTTCCATATGAATATGAATATCCCCTCCATATTACTACTTGATTACAACACAGCTACAGAAGTAAGGCTCCTCACACGCATTTTCTCAACTATATAATAGCATTAAATGATACAAAACAAGATCTGAAATACTTTAGAACACACGACTGTCTGTATCCTGTTTTGCTTTCTGAGATTAAAACTCAAGTTATTTTCCTGCCTTTAAAGGAAATCTCCTAATAATAAAGCTTTGCTCTTCTTGTACACCACCACCCCACTTAGATTTCTACTTCTGTATAGGAGTGTT
>Ga0181612_113209_pt1 | contig 32225 bp, 27 predicted proteins | sample HoacroProtozoa21_FD_119630 | JGI IMG/M metagenome (GOLD analysis project Ga0181612, IMG submission 119630) | Hoatzin crop microbial communities from Cojedes, Venezuel. Combined Assembly of Gp0051906, Gp0051904, Gp0051908 | reverse complement strand
GACGGCGTTTGGTGGTTCTTCCTCTTCTGGGCTCCTGCCTACTTCTCCGACCAGTTCGGCTATACCTCATCTTCCAAGATGGGCGTGCTGCTGATTACCGTGCTCTATGCTATTGTAACGGTGATTTCTATTTTCGGTGGCTATCTGCCCCGTACATTCGTGGACAAGAAGGGCATGAACCCCTACCAGGGCCGTATGCTCGCCATGCTGATTTTCGCCTTCTTCCCTCTGTTCGCCCTGTTCGCACAGCCCCTTGGCGCACATAGCGCTTGGTGGCCCGCCATCCTCATTGGCCTTGCAGGTGCAGGACATCAGGCTTGGAGCGCCAACCTCTTCAGCACCATCGGCGACATGTTCCCCAAGGGCGCTATCGCTACCGTTACAGGTATCGGTGGCATGGCTGGTGGTATCGGTTCTTTCCTCATCCAGCAGACCGCTGGCCGCCTCTTCACCCACACGGCTGAACTTGGCGATGCCTTCACCTTCTTTGGCTTCACGGGCAAGCAGGGCGGTTACTTCATCATGTTCTGCATCTGTGGCGTTGCCTACCTCCTCGCCTGGATCATCATGAAATCTCTAGTACCTAAGTACAAACCTATCGAGGTATAATGAGACATAAATATATTTTGCTGCTTACGCTGCTGCTAGCCTCATGTGGCGGGCAGCAGCGTAAACATGGTAGCCCCATGGTCAACAAGGACATTGTCGAAGAGATTCCACAACAGGTTATCGCCGCCGACACTGTCGAGACTGTCGTTGACAGCGTAATAACGGAGCCCGAAGAGCCCGTCACAAAAGAGACAAGGGACACCAGCCACATACTGCCAAACAAGCGCATTGTGGCCTATTACGGCAACCTGTACTCCAAGAAGATGGGCGTCCTTGGCGAGTATCCCCCAGAGCAACTCTGGACCATGCTCCGTAAAGAAGTAGCCGCATGGGAAGCCGCCGACAGCCTCACCCCAGTCCAGCCCGCCATCCACTACATCGCCACCACGGCCCAAGGCACCCCCGGCAAGGCCGGCAAGTACCGCCTACGCATGCCCAACAGCCAGATTGACTCTGCCTATACCATTGCAAAAATGGGGGATGCAATCCTGATTCTGGACATCCAGACGGGACTTAGCAATGTGCAGACTGAAGTCCCCGTAATCGAGGAATACCTCAAAAGACCCGATGTGCATCTTGCCGTTGACCCTGAATTCAGCATGAAGGACGGCACTATCCCCGGCAAGAAAATCGGCACCATGGACGCCAGCGACATCAACTGGTGCATCGACTATCTGACCAATATAGTAAAGGAGAACAACCTACCCCCGAAAGTGCTTGTGGTTCACCGCTTTACAATGAAGATGCTCACCAACTACCAGAATATCCGCCCTACCCCCGAAGTGCAGGTGGTTATCAATATGGATGGCTGGGGCGCACCCTCGCTAAAGCGCAGCACCTATAAAATGTGCATCACCCCCGAACCCGTGCAGTTCACCGGCTTCAAGCTCTTCTACAAGAACGACCTAAAGGGTGGTGGCCGCCTAATGACCCCCGAAGAGATCCTAGCCCTCAACCCCACACCGATTTATATCCAATATCAGTAGGACAAAAATAGTGTTTGCAAACATTAATTTTTACCAAATTTTAGTGTTTGTAAACATTATTTTACTATATTTGCAAACAAACTCCTACTACAATGGAAGACCTTATTGAGTACCATTATCTTCACGGTGGCACTCATATTTTTCTGGATGAAATCCATTATCTGGACAGATGGCAAACCCTTTTGAAGAATGTCAACGATGATTATCCCAACCTTCATGTAGTATATTCGGGTTCATCTATGCTAAGGCTTGACAAGGCAGAAGAAGGCGACCTATCCCGACGCTCCCTCTCCTATACCCTTTCAGGACTTTCTTTCAGGGAATACCTACAATATGAGGGCATTGCAAATATAGAAGCCTTAACCTTAAACGATTTACTGAAGAGTCATGTAGATATTGCTGAGAACATCCTTTCTAAAGGTATCAGCATACAGGAACATTTTTCAAGATATCTAAAAACAGGCTACTATCCTTTCTATAAGTCCATCTATAGCGGGTTTGAAGCTAGACTCCAACAGATAGTCAGCCAAATTCTGGAAAACGACTATCCTCTAATTGAAGATGTACAGATATCCACCATCCGCAAAGCGAAAAAAATGTTCCTAATACTTGCGGAAAGAGAGCCACAGGAGATAAACATGTCCAGCCTTTACGCGGAGTTAGAAACTGACAGGAACCAAGGACTTAAGATACTTGATGCGCTGCGCCGTGCCGGCCTGTTGAACCTTTTATCCGACCGCACAAAGACACTGGATAAGATGTCCCGCCCCGAGAAAATCTATCTGAACAATTCCAACCTGATGTACGCTTTCAGTCCTAATCCAAAGATTGGAACCATCCGTGAAGCCTACTTCCTTAACCAGCTAAGCACCAGCCATAAGGTCAACTATCCCGCCAAGGGGGATTTTCTGGTTGATGACACCTACCTGTTTGAAGTTGGCGGAAGAAAAAAGAGTTTCGAACAAATCAAGGACATCCCAAATAGTTTTCTCGCCGTCGACGACACCGAAGTCGGTCATGGCAATCGTATCCCTCTGTGGATGTTTGGTTTGCTATATTAAAGGAAACCACCAAGGCCACCGAAGGGTACTGGTCCTCGACCCCACACCGATTTATATCCAATATCAGTAGTTCCAAAATAGTGTTTGCAAACATTAATTTTTGCCAAATTTTAGTGTTTGTAAACATTATTTTTAAAAGAAAAGGTGCTCGAAATGAGCACCTTTTTTTGATTAACTAGTCGATTTTTGTCCAGATGACTGTTTCGCTTACGCCGGCGAGGGAGCCTCGAATTTTTAGTTTTTTGGCATCAGCGAAGCTGGCTTGCATGTTCGCTCGAATCCTGCGTTGCGGGTCGTAAATCTTGGTACCATCCCAGCGTTGCTTGGCCTCATTGTACTTCAGACCGCTGAACAACACAATCTGGTCACTGCCGCTAAGGGTGACATCCACCCCAGAAGGAACATTGAAGGGTTTGCCGTTCTTCAGGTTAGCCCAATAAATCTTTCCAGTATAGCTACCGTCGGCGGACTTGGTGACAACCACCTTGTATTTGTCGCCGTTCTGGACGCTGGAGTACTTACCTATAATATTATCGGCGCTTTGGTTCTGCGCATAGAGCCCAAGACCTACCATCAGGGCAAAAAGGATTGTAACTAACTTTTTCATTGCGCATTAACTAGGTCAAAGATAGTGCCAGCACCCAGCTCAGTTCCCAAATCGGCTACTTATTTGTACAATTTGGATATTATCACGCCTTTAGGCTATGCATCGTTGTGAATTTTTGGGGCATTTTACTGTGAATTTTTGGGGTAATTTGCTGTGAACTTTTGGGAAACTTAGCCAGTTTTGTGGCCGCTTCTGCAGTCCTGCAGAAGAGGTGGCCTGTCGCGTAAGTTGTTGTGGGTGAGGGCGTTAACGAAATTGGGTACCGCAAATTTGCAGTACCCAAATCCTGTAAGTTATTGTGTATCAGTAAATTCAGCGGCAGCCGCTAGTAGAGCTCGTTGACGGGCTCGGAGTAATCGTCAGCCTGGGGAGCGGGAGCGGACTCGCGCTTAGAGAAACTGCGATTATTGCCGTTGTTACGGTTATTACCGTTACGATTGCCATTATTACGGTTATTATTGTTGCCACCGTTGCGGTTGTTACCATTGCGGTTGCCATTGTTACGGTTGCCGCCGTTGCTCTTAGGCTCTACATAGCCCTCGGGCTTCTCGGTAAGGGCACGCATCGAAAGACGCATCTTGCCGCTCTTGGCATCGTACTCAAGGAGCTTGACATCAATCTCGTCGCCAACCTTCAGCACATCCTCAACCTTCTCGGTCTTAGTCCAAGCGATCTCGCTGACATGCAGCAGACCTTCCTTGCCGGGCAGAATCTCAACGAAAGCACCGAAATCAAGGATGCTAACAACCTTTCCGTGGTAGGTCTTGCCAGCCTCGGGAACAGCGCAAATGCCCTTAATCCAATCCAGAGCCTTCTGCATAGACTCCTTGTCAGCAGAAGCAACATCAACAACACCCTCGGTGGTACCGTCAGGAAGCTGGACCTCATCGATATTGATGGTGGTGCCGGTCTCCTTCTGGATCTTCTGGATAGTCTCGCCACCCTTGCCGATAACAGCACCGATGAACTCTGCAGGAATACGGATTTCCTCGATACGGGGAACGAAAGGTTTGTAGTCCTCACGAGGTGCAGGGAGGGTCTTGAGCATCTCACCCATGATGTGAATACGGCCCTGGCGAGCCTGCTCCAGTGCCTTCTCAAGCACATCGTAGCTAAGGCCGTCAACCTTAATATCCATCTGGGTAGCGGTGATACCATCCTTGGTACCTGTTACCTTGAAGTCCATGTCGCCGAGGTGGTCCTCGTCACCAAGGATATCGGTAAGGATTGCATAGCGTCCGTTAGGGTTCTTCTCGTCGGTAATAAGACCCATTGCAACACCTGCTACGGGCTTCTTAATCTTCACACCTGCATCCATGAGAGCAAGGCAGCCACCGCATACGGAAGCCATTGAAGATGAGCCATTTGACTCAAGAATATCAGATACTACGCGAATAGCGTAAGGGTTCTCGGGAGCGAGCGGAACTACAGGCTTGAGGGCACGCATTGCAAGGTTGCCGTGACCAATCTCGCGGCGGCCGGTAGCACGGATGGCCTTGGCCTCACCGGTAGCGAAAGGAGGGAAGTTGTAGTGGAGAACGAACTGCTGGTCTTCCTGAATCAGCACCTCATCCATCTCCTTCATATCGTCCTTGGTACCAAGGGTAACGGTAGCGAGACTCTGGGTCTCACCACGGGTGAAGATGGCACTACCGTGTGCGCAAGGGAGATAGTCAACCTCGCACCAGATAGGACGAACCTCATCGGTCTTACGGCCATCCAGACGGATACCCTCGTCGAGAATGAGGTTACGCATAGCCTCTTTCTCTACATTATGATAGTAACGCTCAACGATAGGGGTCTTCTCTTCCAGTTCCTCCTCGGGAATGGTAGCAAGGAACTCTTCCTTGATAGCCTTGAAGCCTTCCTCACGCTCGTGCTTGGGCTTTGCAGACTTGGCAAGAGCATAGCACTTGTCGTAGCAAGCACCCTCAACTGCCTTGCGAAGGTCCTCATCCTCAACATCGTGGGGATAGTCACGCTTGTTTACATCGGTTCCAAGCTCGTGCATGAGTTCCTTCTGAACGCGGCAGTGCTTCTTAATCTCTTCGTGAGCATACTTGATAGCCTCGAGCATATCGTGCTCGCTAACCTCATTCATCTCACCCTCTACCATCATGATGTTCTCTTCGGTAGCTGCAACCATCAGCTCGATATCAGCATTAGGCATCTCACTGAAGTTAGGGTTGATGCGCCACTCACCGTTTACGCGGGCTACGCGAACCTCGGAGATAGGCCCACCGAAAGGAAGGTCGCTGGTTGCAAGGGCGCAGGAAGCTGCGAGACCTGCAAGACCGTCAGGCTGTACATCCTTCTCGGCGGAAATCAAATTTACATAGATAAATACCTCGTTGTGGAAGTCCTCAGGCCACAGAGGGCGGATAGGACGGTCAATCAAACGAGCGATAAGAATCTCATAATCAGATGGTTTGCTCTCCCTCTTGAGGAAACCTCCAGGAAAGCGACCTGCGGAATAATACTTCTCGCGATAGTCCACAGAAAGGGGCAGGAAATCAGTTCCTTCTTTTACTTCGTCAGCTGCGGTAACGGCGGCGAATACCATAGTGCCACCCATCTTTACAACCGCAGAACCGGCGGCCTGCTTGGCCAGCTTACCGGTTTCAATCTCGATTACCCGACCGTCGGGCAATGTGATGGTTTTCTTAATTACGTTCATTATTGTTTTACTTAGCGTCTTCAACCAAAAAAGGGGTGACCATACACCCCTTTGAAATTTTGCCGTGACTATCGACGGAGGCCAAGCTCCTTAACGATGTTACGATAGCGTTCGATGTCTGTCTCCTTGAGATAGTCGAGAACCTGACGCCTTTTACCTACAAGGCGAAGCAGACTACGACGGGTAACCACGTCCTTCTTGTTCTGCTTTACATGCTCTGTAAGATGCTTGATTCTGTAGGTGAAAAGTGCCACCTGGCTTTCAGGAGAACCGGTATCCTTACCGTCTTTGCCATACTTTGCGAAAATCTCCTGCTTTTTTTCCGGCTGTAAATACTCTGCCATTTCGCTTTTTGTTTTATTAAGTTAATATTCAGGAACATCCGCATTGCGCGGAAGTCATCTTGCCAAATCGGAAAACTCCGGATACCCTCATTCGCCGCTTCGGCAAAAAGCGGGGCAAAGATAGGAAATATTTTTGGAAAATCCTTAAATTTGTGAGAATTATGAAACGAAGAGATTTCCTTAAAACCAGCGCGGCGATTGCAGCCGGAGCGGCAGTGGTAAGCTGCGGCATCAAAAGCGGCAGCGAAAGCGGCAAAGCACCCCTCCCCTACACCCCTTCAGGCAATGCCAAAATGAAGCTCAGCTGGCAGCCATACGAGCTGCAACTCGCTCATACATTTACAGTTGCGACCTATTCCCGCACCACCACTCCCGATGTGCAGGTACAGATAGACTTCGACGGCTTCACCGGCTACGGCGAGGCTTCGATGCCCCAATATCTCGGGCACACGGTTGAGAGCGTCTGCGCCTTTTTAGGCAAGGTGAATCTCGAACAATTCTCCGACCCCTTCGCTCTGGAAGATATAATGGAATATGTAAACGGTCTGTCCGAGGGAGACTCCCCCGCCAAGGCCGCCATAGATATTGCCCTGCACGACCTCTACGGCAAGGTGCTGGGCCAGCCGCTCTGGCGAATCTGGGGGCTGAACCCTTCCAAAACCCCCAACACCACCTTCACCATCGGCATCGACACTCCCGAAGTGATGAAGGCCAAGACCCTAGAGGCTGCCGATCGCTTCAAGATTCTAAAGGTTAAGGTAGGCCGCCCCGACGACAAGGAAATGATAGGGGCCGTCCGCTCCGTCAGCAATCTCCCTCTGGCAGTGGATGCAAATCAGGGTTGGGCCGACCGCCAGCAGGCTCTGGACGAGATATTCTGGCTCAAGGACCAGGGAGTTGTAATGGTGGAACAGCCCATGTCCAAGGACCGACTGGATGATATCGCCTGGATATCCGAGCGCTCTCCACTCCCCATTTTTGCCGATGAGAGTGTGCAGGGGCTGGAAGATGTCAAAAAGGTCAAGGGTGCATTCACCGGCATCAATATCAAGCTAATGAAGTGCGGCGGCCTGCTGGAAGCCCGTAAAATGCTCACCTACGCCCGTGCAGAGGGTCTGAAAACCATGCTCGGCTGCATGACCGAAACCTCCTGCGCAGTCACCGCAGCCGCCCAGCTTAGCCCCGGGGTGGACTTTGCCGACCTCGACGGCAACCTGCTGATTACCAACGACCGCTTCGAAGGCATGCAAGTGGTAGAAGGAAAAATAACCCTGACCAATCGGCCAGGGTTAGGACTTAAACTTATTTAGTCTATCCTTATTTTACATAGACGATAGCCAGACGGTTGGAGGTAGAGCTCTGAACGCCAAGGCCCTGAGCGCTGTCTACAATCACACCGCGCTCCTTGAGGTAATCGGCAACCTTGTTTGCACGGTCCTCAGAGAGCTTCTGGTTCAGGTCGGCGTCACCCTCAGGTGAAGCAGTACCAACAATCTGTACATGACGACCTTCAGGGATGGTATTGAGAGCTTCCTTAGCCTCGGAACCAATCCAAGAGCTGCCCTGTGCGAAGGTAACGAATACCAGGTCGGAAACATTGATTTCCTTGGTGATAGGGTCGGAAACAATCTCCTTAGTGATGGTCTCGGGCTTGCGACCCTTGAGGGCGTCGATCTCTGCCTGAAGGGCATCTACATCGGCCTGGGTGTACTTCTTGTCGCTATACTTGAAGTTGTGGGTGCCGTTGCTATTGCGGAACTTGTAGATAAAGCCGAGATTCAACTGAAGGTAGGAATTGTCGATATTGTAAGCGGGCTGAGCACCGTTGGAAACTGCATTGTAGCCATACTCAACAGGCTCGGTGTAGGTATCTCCACCAAGGAAGAGGTAGTTGATGGAAGGCTCCAAATAAACCTGGAACTGCTTGTCAGCACCAAAGTTGAATGCGAAGTCAGCACCAATCTTGGAAGAAATCTTGTTAACTCGGCCAAGGAGAGCAGCGGTAGTGCGGGAAGACTCGCTGTCGTGGCCATAAGTGTGCATCCAGCCCACTCCGTAGAGAGCGGTGATTTCGAAGAGCCTGGGAGTTCCAAGATAACCACCAATCACATTCATCAGGTTCAGGGTACCCATAGCGCTGATATTGCTGGCCTGAATCATGGTGCCAAGATTATCGTAAGGCTTGATGCCGGTATAGAAGTTTGCGTCTACTGCAAGGCCGAATGCGGGGGTAATGCCCTTGGCGGCACGGATGCCAAAACTGGGAACGAGGTCCTCACCAAAATTGGAACCGGTGGTCTTGATTGCAACGCCACCATTGACGCCTACTGACCAATTGTCAAGAAACTTGCTGCGCTCGTAATTCTGCGCAAAAGCGGAAACACCCAGAAGGGAAACCGCGAACAAAACAAATAACTTCTTCATATAAACACTTTTATAAATTTCTTCAATCCACAAAATTAAGGTATTTTTTGAGATTATCGTTATATTTGTCCTTTGAAATAATCCCAAAATATGAAAATTCTAGCAAAAATGACCTTAACCCTAGGTACCCTCGCCGCAATCGGCGGATGCGCCAACAAGGGCGCACAGGAACAGGAAACCGAATTCAAGTACATCATCGACCAGTTTGCCGACATCAAGGTAATGCGCTACCAGGTAAACGGATGGGAGAACCTCAGCCTAAAGCAGAAGGCATACGCCTACCACCTTGCAGAGGCAGCAAAATGGGGTCGTGACATCACCTGGGACCAGTATTGCAAGTTCAATCTGCCGGTGCGTCACGCCGTTGAAAAGATACTTGAAAGCTATACCGGCGACAAGACCACCCAGGAATACAAGGACTTCGAAGTCTATGCAAAGAGGTTGTTCTTCAGCAACGGGGTGCATCACCACTATGCCGAGGACAAGTTCATCCCCGACTGCCCCAAGGAGTATTTTGCTTCGTTGATGGACCAGTGCGGCTGCAAGGACGAGGCCCTGCTGGACTTTATCTATGACCTGAGCGCCTATCCTCAGAGGAGGTCCACCTCCCCTACCGGCGATGTAGTTAAACTGTCCGCAGTGAACTTCTACGATGGCGTAACCCGCGACGAGGTAGAGGCCTACTATGCAGCCCAAGCTGACCCCAATGACCCCGAGCCCATTTCCTACGGCCTCAACACCAAGCTTGTAAAGGAAAACGGTGCCGTCGTGGAAAAGCCCTGGAAGGTGGGTGGCATCTACGATGCAGCAATCTCCAAGATATGCGCCGAACTTGAAGCTGCCCGCGAATTTGCCGAGAACGACAGCCAGAAAAAGGGCATAGACCTGCTTCTGCAATATTATAGAAGCGGTAATTTGAGGGATTGGGACAAATACAATATCGAATGGGTAAAGGACACCCTCGGCACAGTTGACTATGTTAACGGTTTTATAGAGGACTACGACGACCCTCTCGGCCGCAAGGCTACCTGGGAAGCCCTCGTAGATATCAAGGATATGGCAGCATCGGAGCGTTCCGACATCCTGAGCGCAAACGCCCAGTGGTTCGAGGACAACTCCCCCATCGACCCTCGTTTCCGCAAGGAAACAGTCAAGGGCGTTTCTGCCAAAGTAATTGACGCAGTGACACTTATGGGTGCAACCTACCCTTCTCCTCCCATCGGCATCAATCTTCCCAACGCCGACTGGATCCGCAAGGAATATGGTTCAAAATCAGTTACAATCGCCAACCTTACCACCGCCTACGACAAGGCTGCCGACGAACTCCCCAAGAGCGTCCTTGGTGAATTTGCCTATAGCGAGGAAGAGATTGCCCGTGCCAAGAAGTACGGCAACCACGCCGATGATATCCACACCGACCTCCACGAGTGCCTAGGCCACGCTTCAGGCCAGTTGCTCCCCGGAGTATCCTCAACCGCACTAGGCGAGTATCAGTCAGCCCTTGAGGAAGGCCGAGCCGACCTCTTCGCACTCTATTATATCGCCGACCCCAAGATGGTTGAGCTTGGAATTATGCCCGACAAGGATGCCTACAAGACTGAATACGAGAGCTATATCCGCAACGGCATCATGACCCAGTTCTCCCGCATCGAACTCGGCCGCACCAACACCGAAGCCCACATGCAGAACCGCAAGCTGGTGGCTGAGTGGTGCTACGAGAAGGGCCTCCCCAACAATGTAATCGAAAAGAAGGTGCGCGACGGCAAGACCTACTTCGTAGTTAACGACTTTGAGGCCCTCCGCGGCCTGTTTGGTGACCTGCTTGCCGAGATTCAGCGCATTAAGTCCGAAGGCGACTATGCCGCCGGCAAGGCCCTGATCGAGAAGTATGCAGTCAATATCGACCCCGCTCTCCACAAGGAAGTTCGCGAGCGCTATGCCTCCCTGGAACTCAAGCCCTACGGTGGTTTTGTAAATCCTACCATCACTCCTGTCAAGAAAGGCAAGAAAATTGTAGATTACAGCATTTCGTACACTACCGACTATCTCGGGCAATCGCTTGAATACGGTAAAAAATACAAAACACTATAATATTAAAAGGAAATGAAAAAGTACGCAGTTATCGTCATTGACATGCTCAATGACTTTGTAACAGGCCCTATCGCCAGCCCCAGAGTAAACCACATCATCCAGCCCATCAAGGACCTTTGCGACAAGGCTCGCGCACAGGGAATCCCCGTAATCTACGCCAACGACAGCCACACTCCCGAAATCGACAAGGAGTTCAAGGTTTGGGGTCCTCACGCAGTTGAAGGCACCAAAGGCGCAGAGGTAATCGATGAACTAAAGCCCCAGAAGGGCGATTTCATCATCCCCAAAAAGACCTACAGCGGCTTCTATGAAACAACCCTTGAGCTTGTTCTTCGCGAGCTTGGAGTTGATACAGTTGTTATCACCGGTTGGCAGGCAGACTGCTGCTGCCGTCACACCAGCGCAGACGCATTCTTCCGCGGCTTCGGCATCGTAGTTCCCAAGGAAACCACCGACACAACCACAGAGGAAGGCTATGTAGGTGGCCTTGAGTACATCAAGAACATCTACGGCGGCGAAATCGTCAGTGTAAACGACCTGTTCTAGAACAGATAGGCGCAGAAGCCGATACCGGCAAGAATCGAAAAGATAAAACTTGCCATCACCAGTAGAGGGAGGTACCGATCCAAGGGCCTCCCTTCGTATTTCCAAATGCCCTTGAGGTGCATTATAAAGAGGGGTAGGGAGAGCACAAAGAGGAAGTGCCACCAATCAAAAATCCTCAACGCAGCATATAGCAACATAGCTACCCAACCCAGGCAAATCAGCAGCGTCTGGTAAATGCGGGCATTCTTCAACCCAAGCCTGATTGCCACCGTGCGGCGGTTGGCAGCATCGCTCTTCATATCGCGTATGTTGTTGGTATTCAGCACTCCCATGCTAAAGAAGCCGATAGCACAGGCCGGCAGCAGAATCAGCCAGGAATGTAAGGTGTGGGCGCAGACAAAATAAGAACCCGTCACAGCTACAATACCAAAAAAGATGAACACAAAGAGGTCTCCAAGGCCCCTATAACCGTAGGGATTGCGCCCGAGGGTATACTTCATTGCCCCGAGTATGGCAGCAGCGCCCAGCAGCACCAGACAAATGGCCTCCAGCGATACCAGAGTACCGAAAGATACCCAAATCATCGCCAAGCCGCTCAAGCAGCAGAGCGCCACAAAAAGCCCGATGCAACGCTTCATCTGCTGGATGGTCAGCACCCCACTATTCAGCCCGTATTCAGGGCCGAGCCTGTCGGGAGTATCAGTGCCGTGCAGCACATCCCCAAGCTCATTGCAAAGGTTGGACAGTACCTGCAGACAGATGGTGGTCAGGCACACCAGCAGCACCACCTTCAGCGGCACCTTATAGTCGGCAACAGCCAGCAGCGAACCCAGCAGCACTCCCGCAAGCGAAAGAGGCAGGGTGCGCAGGCGCATCGATTTGATATAGGCTTTGATTTTCATTTTCTTACAAGCAATATTGAAAGTTCATACAAAAGATACAGTGGAGCGAACACCACCAGCAGGGTGAAGGGGTCGCCGGTGGGGGTAATCAGCGCCGCCAGCACCAGCAGCACCACCACCGCATAGCGTCTCCAGCCCTTCAGCATCCCCTTGTTCAGCACCCCCAGCGAACCCAGCAGCCAGGCCAGAATTGGCATCTCAAACACCAGCCCCATAATAAAAATCATGGATAGGAAGATGCCCATATAGGAATTCAGGTTGATTTGGTTTACCACCTCGGCACCGATTCTATACTTGGTGAGGAACAAAAAGATGATGGGAAAAACCAGCAGATAGCCCACCGCACAGCCGATATAAAATAGCCCTGTACCCCCAAGAAATGCGGTTTTTACCCCTTTTATCTCTTTAGGATAAAGGGCAGGGCGCACAAACACCCAGATTTGATACATCAGATAGGGAAACACCAGCAGCAGGGCCAGCCATAGCGCCGTTGAGATATGGGTCAGGAACTGGGATGCTACATTGATATTGATAATCTGAACATCCTCTCCAGCACCGTACACAAAGCCCAGCCAGCGGTAAACGAAAAAATCGGAATGGGTAGGCCCCAGTATCCAGGCATCAAAAACATGCGGTAGGGCGATAAAGCACCCTACCAGCAATATCAAGAGAGCGACCAATACCCGGATGATGCACCAACGCAACTCTTCGAGATGGTCCCAAAAGGACATCTCTGCTGCCATTACTTGGCCTCGGTATCCTTTTTAGACTGGTCGTCAATTTCCTCAATGTCCTTCTCGACTTCGTTCAGACCTTCCTTAAAGCTCTTGACACCTTTTCCAAGGCCCTTCATAAGCTCGGGAATCTTCTTACCGCCGAAAAGAAGCAGAATCACAAGGGCGATTATCAGAATCTCCCAGATTCCTAGATTTTGAAAAACGAGTGGAGTCATATCTATTCGGATTTTTCTTCTTTCTTAAGTGCCTTTTCAGGACGCATCTGAGGGAAGAACAGCACATCCTGGATGGCTGTCTGGCCGGTCATGAACATGGTCAGACGGTCGATGCCCATTCCAAGACCTGAGGTAGGAGGCATGCCGTACTCGAGTGCGCGGACAAAGTCGTAGTCGATGAACATTGCCTCGTCGTCACCTTTGCTCTTGAGCTTAGCCTGCTCCTCGAAGCGCTCCAGCTGGTCGATAGGGTCGTTGAGCTCGGAATAGGCGTTGCAAAGTTCCTTGCCGCATACAAAGAGCTCAAAGCGCTCGGTCAGCTTGGGATTGCTGCGGTGACGCTTGGTCAGAGGCGACATCTCAACGGGATAATCGGTGATGAATGTGGGCTGGATAAGGTTCTTTTCGCAGTATTCACCGAAGATAGCATCAATGAGCTTGCCCTTGCCCATCGAGGGTTCAATCTCCACATTGAGCTTCTTGCAAGTCTCGCGGAGCTGGTCCTCGTCCATATCGCTGACATCCACCCCTGCATATTCCTTGATGGCGTCCAGGATAGGCAGGCGGCGGTATTCTCCGCCAAAGTCAATCTCTTGCTCACCGATGCTTACCTTGGTGGTGCCGTTCACTGCAACCGCAATCTTCTTGAGCATCTTCTCTACAAAGTCCATCATCCAGATATAGTCCTTGTAGGCCACATAGATTTCCATGCAGGTGAATTCGGGGTTGTGGGTCTTGTCCATACCCTCGTTGCGGAAGTCCTTGGCAAACTCGTAAACCCCGTTGAAACCACCTACAATCAGCCTTTTGAGGTAAAGTTCATTGGCGATACGGAGGTAGAGGGGAATATCCAGAGCATTGTGATGGGTAATGAAGGGGCGGGCGGTTGCACCACCGGGGATACCCTGCAGAATCGGGGTTTCAACCTCAAGGCAGCCAGCCTCGTTGAAATACTCGCGCATGGTGGCGATGATTTTTGCCCTCTTGACAAACACATCCTTTACCTGGGGATTGACGATAAGGTCGACATACCTCTGGCGGTAGCGCATTTCAGGGTCGGTGAAGGCATCGTGTACCACGCCGTCCACTTCCTTGACGATGGGAAGAACGCGGAGGCTCTTGCTCAGCAGAGTCAATTCCTTGGCGTGAACGCTCAGCTGACCGGTCTGGGTGTAGAATGCAAAACCCTTGATACCAACGATATCGCCGATGTCCAGAAGTTTCTTGAACACGGTATTGTACATGGTTTTGTCCTCGCCGGGGCAGATTTCATCACGCTTTACATACACCTGGATACGGCCTGTCTCGTCCTGAAGTTCCATGAACGAGGCTGCACCCATGATGCGGCGGCTCATTATACGCCCTGCGATGCAGACATCGGTGAGATTCCCCTTCTCAGGGTCGTACTCTTCGGCTATAGATTGTGCTGTTGCGTTTACGGGGTAGAGTGCTGCGGGATAGGGTTCAATTCCCAGTTCCTTGAGTTTTGCAAGAGATTCCCTTCGAATCTGTTCCTGCTCGCTATATTCAATGTTTGCCATCTTTAAAAATTCTTTAACCCACAAAGATAGCAAAAATCTCTAATATATTGGCTTGGCAGAAACATATAGGCGGCAGATGCCGAAGGTCAGGGGGCGGTGGTAGAGGTCGGTGAAACCTACGCTCCGAAGGGTGGCGAGCCATTCTTTGGGTTTGGGGAAGTTCATTACCGATGCGGGGAGGTAGACATAGGCGGCCTTGTTGCCGGACATTTTGCCGCCGATATGGGGCATTATCTTGCTAAAGTAGAACTTGTAAATCCACTTTGCAGGTTGCCAGGAGGGCATTCCCAGTTCCAGCATTACGAATTTGCCACCGGGTTTCAGCACGCGGAGTATCTCCTTCAGGCAGGCTTCGCGGTCCTCGAAATTTCGGACTCCAAAGGCCACCGTCACACTATCGAAACTCCCATCGGCAAATGGCAGCGCAGCGCAATCCCCCACTTGGCAGCTAATACAATCCTCCAATCCCGCCTTTGCCACCTTCGCTCTCATCACCTCCAACATCCCCTCGGAAATATCTACTCCGGTAACGGTTCCTTTACTTACAGAGTCGGTAGCCTTAAGCCCCAAGGCAATCTGGATACTAAAATCCCCTGTACCGCAAGCGATATCCAGAACTGAAGGGCCCTGAATGTATTTGAGGGCCTTGCGGCGCCAAGTGCGGTCGATACCTAGCGAGGTAGTATGATTGAACGCATCGTACTCCGGCGCGATGCTATCAAACATTTCCTGAATCTTCTCTTTCTTGGGCATGAATCTCTAGAGTGTTGGTTCCTCCCCCGTCATCAGCGCATAACCCGTAACTGCCTGAGCCTTAAGCCATTCGCTACCAGGGATATATTCCCCACTGGTATCAGCGTAGCAAGGAGTCTTGTAATTGGCCTCGAGGATGCAGCCGCAGTAAATCCCCTTGATGGCAACGGGAAGGGTGTAAATCATAATATCGGAAACCTCCGCAATCAGCGGTGCTTCGTCCAAAGGGCGGATGCCCTCCTCCTTGATGCTGCGGTTGCAGATAACCACATCCATTCCGAGGGAGCGGGCAGCAGCGGCAGCAGCCTTGCCGGCACCGCCATAGCCAACCACCAGAGCGGTAAGGTCGGGACCGAATCCGCCAGCCTCAAGAATCTTTCTAACTCCCAGATAATCAGAGTTATAGCCAACTATTCCCTTGGGGGTCTTGGTAGCAATGTTGATAGCGCCGATAGCCTCGCACTCGGGGTCGATACTCCCCTCTTGCAGCACCCGGGCAAAGGCCTTTTCCTTAAAGGGAGCGGTGATGTTAATTGCCTGATAATCATCGAGAAAGGTCTGCCAGGACTTGTCGAAATCGGCCCCTTCGATGAGGTCGTAGGGATATTTGCCATCGTAGGCGCGAGCAAAAAGTTCCGGACTCTTGGAGTCGGAAATGGGGTGTCCTATGAGACCGAAGCGCATCAAATGATGTCCTCCCTTTCCTTGAGTTCGCGAATGCGGAGCTGTAGGGAGGAATTGCCCCTGTAGTAGTTCTCAACTATGGAATAGCAGACATCCAAGGGGTTGCCTTCGTGGATATAGTCGAAATAATCGCTCATATTGAAGGCTATCGCGGGAATCTGATGATAGGGCTGGCTTTCCTGGATTAGGTCGAGCTTGAGGTGTAGACCACCGGCACCCACCTTGCGACCATTGCCTGCATCGTAGACATTCTCGGTCATAAAAACAGGGTTGTGGTTCTTGGGACCGAAGGGCTGGAACTGCTTGAGCAGGCGGAAGAATCGGGGATTTATCTGCGAGAAGTCCAGCTTGCTATCAATTTCGATGGTGGGAGTCAGCATATCCTCGGTCATGTGGTCGCGCACGAACTCATCCATCCTGCGGGCAAATTCGGGAAGATTCTCTTCCTTTAGAGTAAGGCCGGCTGCGTATGTGTGACCGCCGTAGTTTTCCATCAGGTCGGCACAACTCTCGATGGCGGAGTAGAGGTCGAAGCGGCCAGCACTGCGGGCAGAACCCGTTACAAAGCCGTTGCTCTTGGTCAGCACCACCGTAGGTTTGTAGAAAGCCTCAACCAGTCGGGATGCCACGATGCCCACAACCCCCTTGTTCCAATTGGGGTCGTAGACGATGGTGGCGTGCTCGCTGGCCAGCGCCTTGCCGCTCTGCACCATTTCCAGAGCCTCGGCGGTGATTTCGCGGTCGATGCTCTTGCGCTCGTTATTGTTGTTGTTGATTTTCTCGCCGATTCGCATAGCCTCCCCACTCTCGGTGGCGGTCAGCAGCTGCACTGCCAGACGGCCCGTTTCCATTCGCCCTGCGGCATTGATGCGGGGGCCAATCTTAAATACTATATCGTCGATATTGATATGGCCTTCCTCGATATTGGAAAGCACAATCATAGCCTTGAGGCCCTTGCGGGGCTCTTCATTCAGGCGTTTCAGTCCAAAATACGAGAGAATGCGGTTCTCATCCACCATCGAAACCAGGTCGGAAGCGATGCTCACAACCAGCAGGTCCAGCAGAGGAACTAGGGTCTCGAAGGGGATGTCGTACATCTGGGAATAGGCCTGCACCAGTTTGAAGCCAACTCCGCAACCGCATAGGTCGTCGAAGGGATAGCTATCGTCCTCGCGCTTGGGGTCCAGCACTGCCACAGCGGCAGGCAGCTCAGCTTCGGGAAGATGGTGGTCGCAGATGATTACATCAATGCCCTTTTCCTTGGCGATGCGGGTCTTTTCAATGGCCTTGATGCCGCAATCCAGGGTAATCAGCAGGGTAAAACCGCCGTTGGCAGCATACTCAATACCCTTGTTGGAAAGGCCGTAACCCTCATCGTAGCGGTCTGGGATATAGAAATCCACATTGTCGGAATAGCGTTTGATAAAAGAATAGACCAAAGCCACAGCGGTAGTGCCGTCAACATCGTAATCGCCATAAACCAGGATTTTTTCTCCGCCCGAGATGGCCTTGTGCAGCCTCTCAACGGCCTTGTCCATATCCTTCATCAGGAAGGGGTCGTGCAAGCCATCGAGGCTGGGACGGAAGAAGGCCCTGGCCTGTTCGAAGGTTTCAACCCCTCGCTTGACCAGCAGCTCGGCCAGCACACGGTCTATCCCCACTTCGGTGGCAAGTTTTTCCACCTTTGCAGGGTCGGCCGGTTCGCTAATATGCCATACACTTTCTTTCCGCATTGTAGTCCACTCTTATCAATCTACAAAGATACCAAACAAATGCGAGAAATCAAAATAACAAAAATTGGGAATTTTTAGCCGCCGATGATGGCGGGGATGTTGCGGGAAAGCAGGATGCTGCGGCAGGCTTCGATGCGGCCATCCGAAGGGGTGGACATTGGGATAGCTTCTGGATTGTAGATGGTGCCCATGCGATCGTGCTTGCCCTTGCCGATATCGTGATATGGCAGCAGATTGACCTGTTCAGGAAGGTGCGGAAGTGCTGCCAGAAAATCGGCGCTAGCGCTGATATTGGCATCATCGGCATTTACCCCTTCAATCAGAGGGATGCGAATCCAGAAGGGAACACCCAATTCGGAAACAAGCTGTATATTCTTGAGTATCAGCTCGTTGCTTACACCGGCAAAGCGCTTGTGAGCCTCGGTATCCATCAATTTGAGGTCCACCAGCAGCAGCTCGCAGCGGGTGACGATATCCCTCACTGTCGCCTCGGAAGCATAGAGGGTGGTATCCACGCAGCGATGAAAGTTCCTGCGACCAAGTTCATCCAGCAGTTCAGCGCAATAGGCAGGATGCATTAAGGGTTCGCCCCCGCAAAGGGTGACTCCCCCGCCGCTCTCCTCAATCACTTCCCGCTCCTTTTCAATCTCGGCCATAAGTTCCTCCAGAGGCCATTCTTTCCCACTGATTTCCATAGCAAGAGCAGGACAGGCTTCAGCGCAAGAACCATGCAGAAGGCAGGGATTGCCGCTTGGAACAATCCCGTCGGGAGTTAGCTTCAAAGCCCCTTCTGGGCAGGCCTGAACACAGGATTGGCAACCAATGCATTTGCTTTTCTTGTATAGCCTCTGGGCATCCGGCGACCAGCTTTCGGGATTATGACACCAAACGCAGTGGAGCGGACAACCCTTCAGAAAAACGGTGGCCCGAATGCCCGGGCCATCGTTAATCGAATAGCGCTTGATGTCGAAAATGAGTGCCACAGCTAAACCTCTTCGTTCTCGGTACGGGCAATAATCTCGTTCTGGAGTTGCTCCGTCATATCGTTGAAGTAGTCGGAATAGCCGGCAACGCGCACCAGCAGGTCCTTGTAATTGTCGGGATGCTTCTGGGCGTCAAGCAGGGTTGCGGTGTCCACAATATTGAACTGGATATGGTGGCCGCCCATCTTGAAGTAGGAACGGATGAGGCTGCCGAACTTGCGCATATCCTCCTCACGCTTGAGCAGCGAAGGCACAAAACGCACATTCAACAGGGTACCGCCGCTCTTGGTCTGGTCGAGCTTGCCTAGCGATTTTACCACTGCGGTAGGACCCTTGGAATCGGCTCCGTGGGCAGGTGAGGTGCCGTCGCTGATGGCAAAATGGGCAAAACGCCCGTTGGGAGTTGCTCCGCAGACGCTGCCAAAATAATTGTGGCAGGTGGTGGAGAGCATGTTCAGATGGGTCTTGCCTCCGCGGGTGTTGGGGCGGCCTTCGATGGCCTTCACCAAATCATCGTAAACGCGAACCGCGATGGTATCTGCATACTCGTCGTCATTGCCGAAGAACGGGGTGTGGTTGCGGATATAGGTACGCATTAGCTCATCCCCCTTCCAATCGTTGTCGCAGGCCCTAAGTATCTGGTCCATAGTGTATTTATGGTCCTCAAACACATGCTTCTTAAGGGTAGTGAAGCAGTCGGTGATGGTTCCAAGTCCGGTGCACTGAATGTAGGTAGTGTTGTATCGTGCGCCACCGCTGTAATAGTCCATTCCCTTTTCAATGCAGTCGTCAATGAACAGGCTCAGGAAGGTTGCAGGAGCATAGAGCGAGAACATGCGCTCAATGTAGTTGTTCACACTGAGCTTCATGTTTACAAAATGCACCATCTGCTTGTGCCAAGCATTGTATAACTGATTGAAAGTCTTGAACTTGCGAGGGTCGCCAGTTTCCAGACCCAGCTTCTTACCGGTCTGGGGGTCGATACCGTTGTGCAGGGTGATTTCCAGGATTTTAGGGGTGTTCAGATAGCCTGTCAGCAGGTAGGCTTCCTTGCCGAAGGCACCCACCTCGATACAACCGGAGCAGCCACCCTCGCGGGCATCTTCTAGGGTCTTGCCGGCACGCACCATCTCCTTCACATAGGTGTCGGGATTGAAAATAGAAGGATAGCCGTGGCCTTGCCTGATAACCTTTACGCCTTCCATCAGGAAGTCGTCGGGGGTGTTCTCAGCGATATGGATACTCAAGCCCGGCTGGAGCTCGTGCAGTTCCTCCTGAACCTCCAGAATGATATAGGAAATCTCATTTACTGCGCTATTGCCATTGCGGTCAACCCCACCGATATTGATATTTGTAAAGTCATTGTAAGTTCCTGATTCCAAAGCGGTTACACCTACCTTCGGAGGAGCGGGCTGGTTATTGAACTTTATCCAAAGGCAGGATATCAGCTCCTTTGCCTTGTCCCTATCCAGAGTACCATCCTCCAGACCCTTTTTATAGAAAGGATAGAGGTGCTGGTCGATATGCCCGGGGTTCATGGAATCCCAGCCGTTCAGCTCGGTAACGGTGCCGAGATGCACGAACCAGTACATCTGGATGGCTTCCCAGAGGTCGCGGGGAGCATGGGCGGGAACATGGTGGCAGACATCGGCAATCTTCAGCAGCTCGGCCTTGCGAACAGGGTTCTGCTCGGTCTCAGCCATCTTGCGTGCCAGCTTGGAATGGCGCTCGGCAAAGAGAATCGCTGCATCGCAGGAAATTGCCATAGCCTCAAGTTCCTGCTGCTTGTCGGTTGCCTTGGGGTCATAGATATAGTCAAGCGAAGCAATTTTCTGCTGGATACGCTTCTTCACATCCAGTAGGCCGCTACGGTACATCTTGCCATCCATGGCGGTATGGCCGGCAGCCCTCTGCTCCATAAACTCGGTGAACACACCGGCATGGTAGGCCTCCTCCCATTCCTTGGAAACATGGCCGAAAATGCGCTCGCGCTGGGTTTTACCCTTCCAATAGGGTATCACCACCTTTTCGTAGGTATCGATATCCTCTTGGGAAATATGATAGTTCTGCAACTCCCTGGTATCCAGGGTGTGCAGGTCCTCAACGCTGTGGCAGGTGAGTTCGGGAAAGGTCGGCACGGCCTTGGGTACAGGCCCACGCTCCCCCACTATCAGCTCGTCGGGGCCGATGTAGATTGTCTTCTTTTTGCAAATCTCGTAAAAGTTCTTTGCACGCAGCACGGCGATTGGATATTTGCCGTAATTGCGTTTGTAGAAGGCAGTTTCAATGAGCGCACGCTCGATTGTAAGGGTGGTCGGGGTTTCCAGGCTCTCCTTGCGCAGACGCTTGATCCTATCGTTCATTCCCCCGTCGTTCTGGGGATATTTTATTGAAAAGTTCATATCCTATGAATTTTTAGCTTCGTAGACTTCTTCGATGGTCATCGGCTTCTTGATATTGCCAAGCAGGCGGCAGCCGGTCTCGGTAATGGTATAGTTGAGTTCGTTGCGAAGGCCTGTAAAGTCCTTCCAATCAGCGAGTTTATCGTAATTTATGAACTCTTTGAAACGGCCTTCGCCCTGCCAGCGGTCAATCAGCTCGGGGATAAAATAGATGCCCGGTTCTACCGTAAATACAAACCCGGGTTCCAGCGGACGGGCAAGCCTGAGCGACTTAAAGCCGAAGAGGGTACTCTTGAGCGAACCTTCGGGATAACCCACATATTCCTCACCCAGATTCTCCATATTATGCACATCCAGACCCATCATGTGCCCCAATCCACAAGGGAAGAAAAGGGCGTAGGCACCGCTCTCAGCTGCATCCCTAGGATCACCCTTCATCAAGCCAAGGTCCTTCATGCCTTCGGCGATGGCGGTTGCTGCCGCAATATGAGCTTCGAAGAAGGGTACTCCAGGAGCCAGCATATCCACCGCAGCCTGGAAACTGCGAAGGTGAATATTGTAGATAAGTTCCTGACGCTCAGTGAATTTCTCGCTCACCGGCATGGAAGAGGACAGGTCGCCTGCATAGTGCAGCTTGTTCTCCGCCCCAGCATCCAGCAGGAAGATATCCCCAGCCTCAAGGGTATGGATAAAGCCGTGATTATGAAGGATTTGCCCTCTGGTGGTGGCGATGGTCGGGAAGGCCAGCTGCTCCCCATGCTCGCAGGCAATCTGCTGCACGGCGGCGGCAATCTGACTTTCCTCAACGCCCGGCTTAGCCATCCTATAGGCGCAAAGGTGCATGCGGGTACTAATGTCCACAGCCTCCTCAATAGCCTCGATTTCCTCGGCATTTTTGTGAATGCGCTGGGATACAATAGCCTTTATAAAGCGTCTGGAGGCCAGTTTCGGCTGCATATCGGGGTAGATTCCCAACAGATGCTGCAACCTTAGGAAATGCTCTCCACGGTAGGGCGGCAGAAAATGGATGGACTGACCCTTGCCTGCAGCATTTTCAAGGTAGGCCCTCAGCTTGGTCATTGGCTGGGTGTGGGTCACTCCCACTAGGGCACTCTTTTCCTTGACCGTAGGCTGGATGCCGGTCCAAACGATATCATCTATTGTAAGCTCGTTGCCAAAGATGATTTCCTTGTCGGCATCAATGTCGATAACTGCTGCCAAATCGGGATAGTCTAGGCCGAAGAAGTACAGGAAAGATGAATCCTGCCTAAAATGATAGGTGTTGTCGGCATAGTTCATCCCGGCTTCCTCGTTGCCTAAAAACAGCAGCAGACCGCTGCCAACATCCTTTTTGAGCTGGTTTCTACGGGCTATGTAGGTTTCCTTACTGAACATGGTAAAGGTCGATTTTTGCGTGTTTGCTGATTTGCAGATTGGTTTCGGGGAAATACTTGCTAAGCAATTCCCAGAGGTCGGGGTCATACTCCTTGAGCTCCTCGCGGGTATTCACAGGGTTGTGCTTGCCATCGGCGTAGGGCATCTCGGCATTCACATTGAACCAGTCCTGAACCCCCTCTGCCCAATATTCCTCATAGACGGTACCAGCGTAGGTGTCCTTCCAAAGTCCCTTTGCCAGAGCTTTGTCCATGCAGGCCTGGATGCGATCGTTGATATCGGGTTCAACCTGCAAGATGCCAATAAGGTGGATTGCATGGGCAAATTCGTGAATCAGGATATCCTCGGCATGGTACTTATCTATCTGATAGGCAAGGATATTCTCCTCGGCGCAGGAGGTAATAGGCTCCTCCAGGCTACCGCCAAGCCCGCGGGCGCGAAGATTCCAGTTGAGAGTAGTGTCGTTAATAAGATAGCGATGTTCGGGAAGGTCGGTGGTTCCCTCGTAGCGGGCCATGATGGCAACATAGGCGTGGGCCTTGCGCATTGCTGCCATGATTTCGGGAGAAAGCATGGAGGTCATGGCATAAAGGGTCCTGTGGGCTGCTACAAAGCAGGAATCAGGCACCCTCCACGAAGAAATCAGGGGTATCCCGTTGACATCGACATACTTCTTGTAGAAGCTGTCAAAATGGAGAGAATCCGGAGGCGTGGTGACCACGCACTCCGGGATAATCAAATCTTCTACGGCAGTCTCCTGCCCTGTAGGACGCTGCTTGCAAGCAGCCAGAGCCAGCAGAAGCACTGCCAAAAAGGCAAGGCGCTTCATAGGCTACTTCATATAAGGATAGCGGTAGTCGGTAGCAGGCACCATTGTCTCCTTGATGCAACGAGGAGATACCCAGCGAAGCAGGTTGAACTCGCCACCGGCCTTGTCGTTGGTGCCGGATGCGCGGGCGCCACCGAAGGGCTGGCAACCTACAACTGCGCCTGTAGGCTTGTCATTGATGTAGAAGTTGCCTGCTGCATAGCAGAGGGCGTCGGAAATCTTCTCGGCAGCCATGCGGTCGCGGGCAAATACCGAACCTGTAAGGCCATAGGGAGAGGTGGTATCGCAAAGCTCGACAGCCTCATCCACCTTATCGTCATCGTAAGGATAAACGGTGAGTACAGGGCCGAAAATCTCCTCTTCCATACTCTTGAAATGAGGGTTAGAGGTCTCAATTACAGTGGGTTGCACAAAGTAACCGACGCTCTTGTCGCACTCGCCGCCCAGCACAATCTTGGCATCATCGGCCTTCTTTGCGAAGTCGATATAGGACTTGATATTGTCGAAGGACTTTTCATCGATAACGGCATTTACGAAGTTCATGGGGTCCATTACATCACCCACCTTAACCTCGGCTGCCATAGCCTTCATATCCTCAAGTACACCCGGCCACATAGACTTGGGGATGTACATACGGGAAGCGGCGGAGCATTTCTGGCCTGCGAACTCGAAAGCACCGCAGAAGGCTGCTGTTGCAACTGCCTTAGGGTCGGCGCTGGGGTGAACAAAGATAAAGTCCTTGCCACCGGTCTCACCTACGATTCTAGGATAAGAAATGTAGTTGTCGAGGTTGGCTGTAGCCTGCTTCCAGAGGCTCTTGAAGGTAGCGGTGGAGCCGGTGAAGTGGAAACCTGCGAAATAGTGGGATTCGGTGCAGATCTTGCCAATCATTGCGCCGCTGCCGGGCAGGAAGTTCACTACGCCGTCGGGAAGGCCGGCTTCCTTGTAAAGCTGCATCAGGTAGTAATTGCTTAGCAGTGAGGTAGTTGAAGGCTTCCAAACAGCTACATTACCCATCAGTACGGGGGTCATGCAGAGGTTGGATGCAATTGAGGTGAAGTTGAAAGGAGTAACTGCCAGCACAAAGCCCTCCAGAGGACGGAACTCGGTGGAATCCAGGCAGTTAACAGCGTTCTTAGGCTGCATTGCATAGAGCTTGGAAGCATAGTGTACATTGTAGCGGAAGAAGTCGATGGTCTCGCAGGCGGAGTCGATTTCGGCCTGGAAGAAGTTCTTGCTCTGACCAAGCATGCAGGCCGCATTCATAATGGGGCGATACTTGGTTGCAAGGAGTTCAGCCATCTTGGTAACGATGGCAGCGCGGGTGGTCCATGGGGTTGCAGCCCACTGCTTGCGGGCCTTCATGGCTGCATCGATGGCCATTTTCACCTCTTTTTCGCTTACCTTGTGGTAGCGGGCAATTACATGCTTATGGTCGTGAGGGCATACTACCTCGCCCACATCGCCGGTGCGGATTTCCTTGCCACCGATGATGATGGGGATGTCCACAACGGTATTATACTGACGCTCGAGCTCTGCCTCAAGGGCTACACGCTCGGGAGAACCTTTAAGATAGGACTTGACCGGCTCGTTTGCCGGCAGGGGGAAATTGATGATTGAGTTGTTCATATACGCGTTTCTATTGGTTATTCTCCTAAAGTTGCGACCATTACGGCCTTGATTGTATGCATGCGGTTCTCGGCTTCGTCGAAAACTATGCTGTTTGCGGATTCAAATACATCCTCGGTTACCTCGATGCCGTCGAGTCCGAATTTCTCGTAAACATCGCGGCCGGCCTTAGTTTCGAGATTATGATAAGAAGGGAGGCAGTGCATGAATTTGCAGTTGGGATTACCTGTGCGCTGCATCAAGGAGGCATTTACCTGATAAGGCATCAGCATTGCGATGCGCTCCTTCCAGACATTGTCAGGTTCGCCCATTGATACCCAGATATCGGTGTAGACAAAGTCACAGCCCTTTACGCCGGCATCCACATCGTCGGTAATGGTGACACGGGCACCGGTTTCCGCAGCTATCTGCTTGCACTTGGAAACCAATTCCTCACTGGGCTGGAGGGGCTTGGGAGCCACAATTCTAACATCCATCCCCATTTTTGCACCGCCCACAAGCAGGGAGTTGCCCATATTGAAACGGGCATCGCCAAGATATGCAAAGCTAATCTGGTTCAGGGGTTTGTCGCTATGCTCCTTCATTGTGAGCAGGTCGGCCAGCACCTGGGTAGGGTGAGCCTCGTTGGTAAGGCCGTTCCAAACAGGCACGCCGGAATACTTGGAAAGTTCCTCGACTGTCTTCTGGGCAAAACCGCGGTACTCGATGCCATCGAACATGCGTCCAAGCACGCGGGCGGTGTCCTTCATGGACTCCTTGATGCCAATCTGAGAGCCTGTAGGGCCAAGATAGGTCACATGGGCGCCCTGGTCGTAAGCTGCAACCTCGAAGGCGCAGCGGGTGCGGGTGGAGGTCTTCTCGAAAATCAAGGCAATGTTCTTTCCCTTCATTGTCTGCACCTCGCGGCCCTCTTTCTTGGCCTTCTTGAGCTCGGCAGAGAGGTCGAGCAGAGCCTGTATCTCACTGGGAGTAAAGTCGAGCAGTTTCAGGAAACTGCGGTTCTTGAATTGTGTCATTTTATTATTCTGGTTTGACTGATTATACATTCCTTGCCGCCGTTTTCCACGAAGAGGATGCCGGCGCGAACCTTGGGAGCCATAGACCCTTCGGTAAACTGCCCCTGAGCGAGATATTCCTTGGCCTGAGCCACTGTCATTACATCAATTTCCTGCTGCTGAGGAGTGTTGAAATTGAGGTAAACCTTGGGAACATCGGTAAGGATATGGAACTCGTCCGCTCCAATCTTGATGGCGCAGAGCGCAGAAGCCAAGTCCTTGTCTATCACGGCCTCAACCCCCTTGTGACCGCCTTCGCTGTCCACTACGGGGATGCCGCCGCCACCCACTGTAATAACAATGTGACCTGCCTCGGCAAGAGATTTCACTATCTCCACATTGTTGATTTTCAGGGGAACGGGAGAAGCCACAACCTTGCGCCAGCCGCGACCCTTGGGGTCTTCGCGATAGATGGCTCCGGTTTCCTTGGAGAGCTTTTCTGCCTCCTCCTTGGAGTAATAGGGACCTACCGGTTTGGTGGGATTGCTGAACATAGGGTCATCGGCACCAACCTCAACCCTTGTAACCAACGAAACCACATTCCGCTTGGCTCCGTGGCGCCTGAGCACCCTTTCCATCCCCGTTTCTATCATGTAGGCGATGGACCCTTGAGTCTCGGCACCGCAGAAGTCCATTGGCATGGCGGGCAGCTTGTAATCGCGCTGCCCGGCCTCGTGGCGCAGCAGGGCGTTCCCCACCTGAGGGCCGTTCCCGTGGCCTATGACGATGTTGTACCCCTTTTCAATCAGGGGATAAACAAGCTCGCAGGCCTGCTCCACATTGGCTATCTGCTCATCGAAGCTGCCTTTTTGCCCGCTACGAAGCAGGGCGTTGCCGCCAAAGGCAATAACGGCTAAAGGCGCACTCATAGCGATTCGAATACATCCTTTATTATTGCAATGGCCTCGCGAAGTTGTTCCTCGTTGATAACCAGAGGAGGTGCGAAGCGGATGATATGGCGGTGGGTGGGCTTTGCCAGCAGGCCCTTGTCGGCCAGCTTAAGGCAGATATCCCAAGCTTCCAGCCCGTTCTGGGGTTCGGTAATAACCGCATTCAGCAGACCCTTGCCCCTAACCGACTTAAAGAAAGGAGATTTAATCTTGGCGATTTCCTCGCGGAAGATGACACCCAGCTTGGCAGCATTCTCGGTAAGATGCTCGTCGCGGATAACCTCAAGGGCGGCTACAGCAACCTTTGCAGCCAGAGGGAAGCCACCAAAGGTGGACCCATGCTCGCCGGGACCGATTGTAAGCATTATTTCGTCGTCTGCAAGCACTGCCGAAACGGGGAGAGTACCACCCGAAAGGGCCTTGCCAATGGTAATCATATCGGGGCGAACGCCCTCATGGTCGCAGGCGAACATCTTGCCTGTGCGGCCGATACCTGTCTGCACCTCGTCGGCAACGAAAAGCACATTGTGCTGATGGCAGAGGTCGTAGCATTTCTTGATATATCCATCCGAAGGCACATACACGCCAGCCTCACCCTGGATGGGCTCGACTATCATTGCGCAAACCTTGTCGCCCTTCTCGTCGAGTACCTTCTTCAAAGCCTCGGTGTCATTGTAGGGAATCTGGATGAAACCGGGAGTAAAGGGGCCGTACTGCGAGTAGCTGTCGGGGTCGGAAGACATTGTTACAATGGTAATTGTCCTACCGTGGAAGTTGCCGTCGCAAACAATTATCAAAGCCTCGTTTTCGGGGATGCCCTTTACCTTGTATCCCCAGCGGCGGGCAAGCTTAAGTGCCGTCTCAACGGCCTCTGCGCCGGAATTCATGGGCAGGAGCTTGTCGTAGCCGAAGAACTCGGTTGCCATCTTCTCGTAGGGGCCGAGGCAATCATTGTAGAAAGCCCTGGAGGTTAGGCAGAGCTTGTGTGCCTGCTCGCAGAGGGCATTCACAATCTTGGGATGGCAGTGGCCTTGGTTAACTGCAGAATAGGCTGATAGGAAGTCGAAATAGCGTTTGCCATCGACATCCCAGACATAGACGCCTTCGCCCTTGCAGAGAACAACGGGTAGCGGATGATAGTTGTGTGCGCCGTACTTATCTTCAAGGGCGATATAGTCGGCAGCGGTCAGTTTAGTGTTCATAAATATGTGATTTATAGTTACTTGTCTCTTCTTAACGGGAGGGTTGAGCAGCGCAGCAATCCGCCCATCTTGGATATTTCGCGGTAGGGAACGGTCTCCACCGTCATCCCCCACTGCTCGCGCATGTGGGCATTGAGCCTAGTGAAATGCTCCTCGCTCACCACAACATTCTCTGAAATGGAGAAGATGTTGGAGTTCATGTAGTACATTTCCTCGGTGGTCAGTTCAAACACATTTTCCTTGCCGAAAAAGGCAATGAGGCGGTCGGCATCGCGGGGATTCAGGAAGCCCTGCTTATAGATGATGGCCTTTCCCTTGCCTACCGGCATAAAGGTGCAATCCAGGTGCAAAATGCCCTCCAGAGGGTCTGTATCGCTCTTTCGAAGGTTCAGAGGGATGATTCTCTTATAAGGGAAAATCATTCTCAGATAGTCCAGAGCCAGCCTGTTGGTGCGGGCTGTCTTGAGCTCGGAATAATCGTCGAAATTGTATTGACCGAGGAAGATGATGTCGTTGTAGAGCACTACATCCCCACCTTCGACATGCACCATCTCGGGAAGGTTGTAAATCTGCTTGTAGGGAATGAGCTGATAAATGCCTTCGTAAGCATCAATTTCCTCCTGACGGTCGGGAATGATGTTGGATACTATAATCTTATCGTCGATTACAAAACCCACATCCCTTGAGAAGACTTGGTTGCAGTTTTCTACAAGGGAGGGGCGGTAAACATCCACATCGTACTTCTTCAGTATCTTTTCGAAGGCGCCCATTTCGGCTGTAATGTCCTCCTGGCTGGGATAGACCCCGTGCAGCACGGACTCGTAAGACTTGCTGTCGTAGGTCTGTTCCAAGGTGGGAGTGGGGCCGCAGGAATCGGGAAGACCCAAAATCACGGCCCTCAGCCTCGAAGTTTCGTTGCTTACTGAAATTTTCATACTCTAGAAGGGTAGGTCGTCGCTGGGAGCATCCAAGGTGATATCGATGGGTTCGGGTTCAACCGCAGGCTGAGCGGGTTGCGCAGGCTGAACGGGCTGCTGCACCGGCTGAGCGGGGCGGGCAGGCTGGGCCGGCTGGCTATAGGCAGGCTGCTGTGCGGGCCTCTGATAAGAGTTCTGCTGATAGCCGCCCTGAGGCTGGTATCCGCCCTGGCGGTCCTCGTCGTCACCGCGCTTGCCAAGGAGCTGAAGGCTGTCCACAACCACCTCGGTGGTGTATTTCTTCACGCCCTGCTGGTCGGTGTAGGAACGGGTGCGCAGGCGCCCTTCGATGTAAAGCTGGGTGCCCTTGTGCACATACTTCTCTGCGATGTCGGCAGAATTTCTCCAGGCAACGATGTTGTGCCATTCAGTGTTTTCGCGAAGCTCTCCGCTGCGATCCCTGTATCTCTCAGATGTCGCGAGGGTAAATGTTGCTACTTTAGTGCTTCCTCCGTTTCCGGAATTTCCATCAAGGTAACGTACTTCAGGGTCTCTACCAACGTTACCGATTAACATTACTTTGTTTAGTGACATAATCTTTAGTTTTAGTGCTTAAGCCACCGTGGCAAAAAGCACTGCAATATAGTAATTTTTTGCGTCACTCTAAAGGATTTTGCAAATTTCTTTTTATCTTCGCAGGGTTAGTAGTTTTAGTGTATTAAATTCATCTAGATATGGCAGAAAAAGTAAGAAAATTCCTAAATGATTACCCCGCAGCGAGATGGGGTGCGCTTGTCCTGATTGCAAGCATGATGTTCTTCGCTTACATGTTTGTGGATGTTATGAGCCCGCTCAAGAGCATGATTGAGCAGCAGCGAGGCTGGACAAGCACTGTTTTTGGCACATACGCAGCCTCTGAATATATCCTTAATGTCTGCGGTTTCCTGATTCTGGCGGGCATTATCCTCGATAAGATGGGGGTTCGCTTCACCGGCACCCTGTCCGCTTCGTTGATGGTTATCGGTGCTGTTATCAAGTACATCGGTATCAGCGACTGGTTCCAGACCACAGGATTCTGCAGCTGGCTCAACAGCTGGTGGGTTGCCCTCCCCGGCAGTGCCAAGATGGCTTCCCTCGGCTTTATGATCTTCGGCTGCGGCTGCGAAATGGCGGGTACAACCGTGTCCAAGGCCATTGCTAAATGGTTCAAGGGCAAGGAAATGTCGCTTGCAATGGGCCTGGAGATGGCTATTGCTCGTCTCGGCGTGTTCGCAGTAATGTGGATTTCCCCTATGATTGCCGAGAAGCACAATATGAGCGTTGTTGCCCCTCTGTCATTCTGCACCACCCTGCTTCTGATTGGTCTGATTGCCTTCATTGTCTTCACTTTTATGGACAAAAAGCTTGATGGTCAGCTGATTGCAGCCGGCGAGATGGCAGAGGAAAAATCCCCTGAGGATGAATTCCATATCAGCGACCTTGGCCAGATTTTCAAGAGCAAGATGTTCTGGATTGTTGCCTTGATGTGCGTACTCTACTACAGCGCCATCTTCCCTTTCCAGAGGTATGCCCCCAACTTCCTTGAGGAGACCCTCGGCATCGACGCTTCCACAGCGGCCCACCTCTTCAGCTTCTTCCCCATTTTGGCAATGTGCCTCACCCCCTTCCTGGGCGGTTTCATTTCATATAAGGGCAAGGCAGCCAGCATGCTGCTGCTCGGCGCTGCAATCATGATTGTATGCCACCTAAGCTTCGCTTTCCTGCTTCCCGCCTTCCCCAGCAAGGTTCTGGCAACCATCCTTATCCTTGTACTCGGCGTTTCCTTCTCGCTTGTACCTGCAGCCCTCTGGCCCAGCGTACCCAAGATTATTGATGAGAAGGTGCTGGGAAGTGCCTACTGCCTGATTTTCTGGATTCAGAACATCGGTCTCTGCCTTGTTCCCCTGCTGATTGGTGCAGTGCGCGAAGGCACTGGCGGCTACTTCTGGCCCATGATTATCTTCTCTTGCTTCGGCATTTTGGCCTTCTTCCTCACCTTCCTGCTCAAGAAGGAAGATAGTAAGATGGGCTATGGCCTTGAACTCCCTGAAGTAAAGAAGGATGAAGAGTAAAAAATGCTGGGTGGCACTGGCCCTGCTGGTAGTGCCCATGTTCGGATCGTACTTCTTCGACGATATGTTCAGTACGGTCTCGAACATCTTTAACAACCCCTCCATGTTGGAGCTGGGTTGGGGACCTGACGAGTACGGCAAATACACCTCCGGATACTCCATTCTGTGCATTTTCGGCGGCCTTGTGCTTTGCGGCATGCTGCTGGATAAATGGGGTGTGAGGGTCACCGGATCCATATTTGTGGGCCTGATGATAGGAGGTGCGGCGCTGGTCACCTGGGCCATTACCGCCGGGCTGCCGACCAAAACATCGCTGAATTACGCCTACGCCGGCTGCATGATTTTCGGGCTTGGGTCCGAAATAGCAGGAGTAGGAGTTACCCGAAGCATAGCCAAGTGGTTCAAGGAAGGGTCAATGGCCCTTGCGATGGGTCTGCAGCTGGCAATAGCCAGGCTCGGTACCGCCTTTGCATTTATCATCTCCCCTGCCCTGATTAAGGAAAAGGCAGGGCTTTATACCCTCTCCGAAACGGCTAGGCCTGCATTTTTAGGGCTTATCCTACTGCTCCTGGGCGGGATTTTCTGGGCAATTTTCGTTGCGATGGATGCCCGTTTCGACAAGCAGAACGGCCTGAGCGACAAGGTGGAAACCGCCGAGCAGGACAAGTTCCGCTTTTCCGACATTGTAAAGGTTGTTGGCAACAAGAATTGGTGGCTGATTGCCCTGCTCTGCGTCTTCTTCTACAGCAGCATTATTGCCTTCAAGAAGTTTACAGGGGCCATTCTGGTGCCTAGATTTGGCGTCAGCGCCCAGGCAGCCGGAATGATGGCTACCATCCTGCCCTTCGCTACAGTGATTTTCGCTCCCCTCTTCGGTCTGATGGTCGACAAGGCAGGCAAGG